>Ga0209745_1000328_pt1 | contig 28158 bp, 24 predicted proteins | sample BarGraNGADG00312_FD_184495 | JGI IMG/M metagenome (GOLD analysis project Ga0209745, IMG submission 184495) | Arctic peat soil microbial communities from Barrow, Alaska - Barrow Graham LP Ref core NGADG0004-312 (SPAdes) (version 2) | ecosystem: Environmental > Terrestrial > Soil > Wetlands > Peat...
CTGGAACGATTATAACTCCAACCTGGGTTCCATAGTTCCTGATGTTCCAACCTCTAATGTTACAAAAACTTATGAGATATGGGACATGATGTACAAGGCCATCAGCGATGCCAACGTTCTTCTTGCAAATGTCGATGCAGTTATAACGGATGTCGATAAAAACAAGCTGTTTAAAGCCGAGGCGTCGTTTCTTCGCGCGTTCTCATATTTCAGACTTGTACAACAGTACGGGCCTGTTGTGCTGAAACTGCAGCCATCCGAAGGCGTTGACAGGTACTTTGTACGCGCATCAAAAGAGGAGTGCGTTAACCAGATCATCGCCGATTTCAGAACAGCATATGCAGGGCTTCCTGATGCCGAAGCATTAGAGGGAAAGCTTTACAAGGATGTGGCAGCCCACTTCCTGGCAAAGGCGCTCCTTTACAGGTGTTCTGAAATAAACGACGACTGGAACTCATCGTACAAAACGGCAGACCTTGCAGAGATCATAACTCTGGCAGATGTGGTTATTGCACATCACCCGCTTGCAACAAATTTTGCCGATATTTTCGCTTACACGGGGCCTGACGGCGCAAACGAGAAACTCCCTGAGGTGATTTTTGCCGCACAGTTCTCTAGCACAACTACCATCGCTAATGATGGGAACGGGAACTACTTGCATCTTCTTTTTCTTTCGGTATATCAAACATGTACCGGTTTTGTACGCGATATAGCCGGAGGGCGCGAGTACCAGAGATGCAGGACAGATGAATACGCTTACGATGTGTTCGACATGCAGAACGATTCACGTTTCTGGAAAAGCTTTAAAACCAAGGCAAACCTGAACAATATTTCAAACCTTGCCCAGCTTAACGGAACAGACCCGAATACAGCTACTCCTGTAACTTATGCAAAGGGTGACCTGGGATTGATCTATATTGTCAATAAGATGGGCGACACCAGGTTTAGCAATCCTGCTAGTGGAGGAACTCCGTTGGTGAAAAGTACACATACCGGAGTCTATTTCAATAATCCTGTAACTGGTAAGCCCACACCCCATTCCTATCCACGCTACCTTGCTGATGGCAGCGGTTACTTAAGCTTAGCCAGCAATGTCAGCAGGTTCCCGTCGCTCAACAAATATCTTGACGGATCCCGCACAGCCGTAGCCGCAACTGCCGGCCGCCGCGATGGAATATTTGCAAGGGTATCAGAGACATATCTCATTAAAGCTGAAGCTCTTATCCGCCAATCAAAATATGCTGAAGCCATCACGGTTATGAATATTGTCCGTGCACGCGCGCAGTTCAAGGCCGGTGAAGACAGGGCTGCATACAAGGATGGAGGCGCCGCTGTGCTGACTAATACAAATGCACCAAAAAATGCTGACGGGTCATTGATAAATTCGAACGCGACTTCAAATTCATACTACGAATCGCTCGATATTCCTGTAACAACCGCTGCCACAGACATTACCACCGGGATCACGCCGACAAGCCTTCCGGCGGTAGATGAGGCCATTATAACAAAACTCTCCCTTTCAAGCGCCTACGACAAGATGATGTGCTTCCTGCTCAACGAGCGTTCACGCGAGCTCTACGGCGAGCTTTTCCGCTGGGAAGACCTTGCGCGCACTAAAACGCTTTTAACCCGCGCCAGGACTTACAACGGGGGAGCAGTAGCGGCTATCCAGGAGAAGCATTACCTGCGCCCGATACCGCAGACTTTCCTCGATAACATTTATACTGCTGACGGGCATGCCCTTACTGCTGATGAAAAAGCAGCTATGCAGAATCCCGGTTACTAGGATTTAAGCATTCATACGATGTTTTATTAAATATGGAGGCTCATTCAGCCTCCATATTTATTTTAATCACAATCGCATGCACTATGAGGAGAAGAAATCTGCCTCCCTCCAGGAAAGGAGGTGTTTGTCGTTCATGACTAATTTATTATGGTCGGGAAGCCATCGCAGTACCCTGATGACTTTATCCTCCGGATGTCCTACTTTGCTGACCAGTTCCAGGGCATCTACCTGTCGTCCTGTAAGCACTTCCTTAATTTCATCCAATATCAGGTCAAACTCATATTTGCTCAGGTCGAGTTCATTCCTTTCACGGCATACATTGCATACTCCTCTAAGCTACGATTTTCAAAGGGGGAGATTAGTTGGTTCGTGACCTGCACGACAATAAATATTAAACAATTCCATAAATTCATGAAAAGGATACTTTTTATTCCCCTGATTCTATTAGTCTTCAGTTGCTCTAAACCGCAGCCCAGGGGAGGGATAATATTCACTTTCGACGACCAGTCTGTCCGGAACTGGGTTGAATATCGCGATCTCTTCAGGAAATATGACGTGAAAGCAACTTTTTTTGTATCACGGCCCCAGCTCCTGGATCAGGGCCTGATAAGCGGACTGAAGATTTTGCAAAGTGACGGGCATGAGATTGCCTGTCATGGTTTAAATCATCTCGATGCAAGGTTATATCGCGGTTCTGCTGCCGGTTTTTATAAAGAGGAGGTAGAACCAGCGATCAGCTTAATGAATGAGATGGGATTTAAGATAGTCTCTTTTGCCTATGCTTTCGGACTGGCCCCTGACTCGGTTGATCAACTTCTGCTGAAACATGTGAAGTACCTGCGAAAGGCAACATGGAACATGTATAGTACATTAATCAGCAACTATGATAAAATTTATGCCAGGCCTGATTCATTCAATATCGTAAGTTCCATGGGAATTGACTGCAATTACAACATAGCCCTTGATAACATTGAATCAGGTATTCTCAGAGCCGAAAAAAATAACGAGGTTCTGGTGCTTCATGCTCATAAAATAGATGCCTCGGGTCTTGACTATACCATTAATCCGGCATACCTGGAACAGGTATTCAAACTATGTAAAAAGGATAAGATAAAAAGTTACAGGATGGAGGATCTGGAAGATTTCTTTAGCCATCGTAAGCTCAAAGATTCACAATGACTAATAACCCTCTTGTCCTCACACTTTATACCATGCACACTTTGCCTGTTGCCTGACGTCTGACGCTTGTCGCCTTCTTGATAGCAAGACATCGCGAAGCGATATGTTAATGCAGATTCGGCATCTTATCCCTTGTGATGACGTAAGAGAACGAGAAAAACGTATTCCACCAGGCGGATCCATTATGGGTTGTGGAGCGTGTATAATCGCCGTTCCAGGGCATAAACCACGACCACATATCTCCATATATCTTCATCTGGGAAGGATTGGGAGCTGAACCGCATTCAGAGAGGGCAATTATTTTACGGCCTTCAAATTTTTCCTTGACCCTGTTAAATTCAAAATACTGTGAGTTATGCTGGTTTTCACCAGGATAGATGTCCATTCCTACTATATCGACATAATCATTGCCCGGATACCAGTCAAGAGCATCAGCGTTGGTATTTGTTGTCCAGACCCATATCAGGTTGTTGAGGCCATGATAGTTGACCAGCCTGTCGTACATAAGATGCCACAACGCCTTGCATGGTGCTGCTCCCTTGGCTCCCCACCAGAACCAGCCTCCGGCAGCTTCGTGAAGCGGGCGCCAGATAACGGGTATATTGGCATCTTTGAATTCTTTCAGGTAAACTGCGATGGTATCTATATCCTTGACCATTGCTTTATATTCATCTGAATTGGTATCAGTAATTTTTGATACATCAAAAGTTGTGTTGGCAGTATAAAAGGATCCCGTTTTAGTCAGAGGATCGCGCCAGTGCCACATCAGTCCTACTATACCGTTATTATCCCACCACGCTTTACCCAGGTTGAACGGAGCTTCATATAGGATACTTGTTGAATTCCGGATAGTATGATCAATAAAATCGAAACAGGTCAATGCCGGCCATTTATTGGTCGCGGTATGCACCCATGTCGCCTCATCGATATTTGTACTGTAGGCGGCCATTGTTCCTGAAATGATGTTTGTGAGGAAGTTGGACTTCAGGTAATTATACAGGTTAACAGCCTGTGTCGAAGCTCCCGGGGTCACGAGGTTCGCATCAATATTAAATGTGAATTCGGGATCCGTATTGGGAACAATTTTTATGTAATCGATTATAAACCAGGTCCAATTTGGGGTGACCTTAATTAGATTGCTGCCTGCTTTCAGAATGACGGCAGCAAATTTTTTCTCGGAGAAAGCCGTAGATACTGCAAGCTCAAACGAGCCTTTAATGCCATTTATATCAACATCGCAGATTTTGCCTCCAAAGTTTGAAGTCGAATATCCTATGTAGAGGTCAAACTTACCAGCCGTAATGTTTTCCAGTTCAAAAGTCACGTAATCGGCAGCATCGGTAAAGTTTCCAACATAACCGGTTCCCGAAAAGCCACCTATGTTCGTCATTATGGAGTTTGTTGACGACATCAGTCCATACTCTGCTTCATATTTGCCGTTTGTAGGCTGAGGGTACTTTGTTGAGAATGAGAAAGTAACGGCATCAGCATAATTGCCGTCGAGATCCTTTACCGAATGAGCAGATACGCTGACATGATAAACCGTTCCTTCAGCAAGGGTAATGGCAATCGTTACCTTCGAACCTGAAACAGCAGCTGTTTTCGCTACTCCGTTTACTGTGATCTGATAGCTTGCATCCAGGGCAATGGCTTCATTATAATTTATATAAATACCGGCTGTAGCAGAGATCCTTGTTGCACCGTTTACCGGTAGTGTAGAGGTCATCAAAGGAGCGATAGTGTCACCGGGTAGCTTTTTCTTGCATGACGTGGCAGTCAGAGAAATTATCAGTAAGAAAACCAGATATTTTTTCATAAGTTTCTATAGAGTTAGGTGTCAGAGTACTTAAAATCACAAACAGTGTGTAAAAATAAATATAACAAATTTAAGATGATAAATTTAATCAAAGGCTTGTTTTTGTTTATTTTTCAGGTTTGGCAGGTTAATATGGAGAGGCTAATGGCTTATGGTTTGCAACGAACAGGTTGCCCTCGCTCACTCTTAAGCATCTCTTATTAAGAATCAAAATGATAATCATTTCCCGTCTCTCTTTAATCTGCTCTTACTATCTTTGTAATCATATTTGTCCATAAATCTCACATATTAAAAGGCAATGAAAACATACACCCAGACTGGCTTCTTCTCAATAATGGTAATGCTGCCGTGCCTCATAATCAGCATTGCATTGCTTTTTATTGTTGGTTTTGAACAAACCATTACTGTTGTAATTTTTAGCTTCTGCATATTGGCCCTTATTGTTTGCCTGTTGATATTCTATAAGCTGAAAATCATTATTGACGATACCCATCTGACCTTCATAATGGGAATAGGTCTTGTAAGGAAGAGTTTCCTTCTGTCGGAAATTGAGAACTGCACTCCTGTCAGAAATTCAGTCTTGAACGGCGTTGGAATCCATATGACATCTTCCGGATGGCTTTTTAATGTTTCAGGATTGAGTGCAATAGAGCTCTCGTTTAAAAACCGCAAAGCAATGATGAATATCCGGATCGGAACCGACCGGCCGGATGAAGTCGCAGAAGCGGTAAGAGCAAAAATCACAAACGTGCAGGCAGGATCATTTTATGAGAAGAGCGGGAGGCAAGGAATATTTCTTATCGTAGCAGTAATTACTGTATTAATTGGTATTTTAGTTTTAATATTTGTTTCCGGAGGCAGGGAAGCGAAAGTAGTTTTCTCGGATTCCTCATTGACCATCAGCGGGATGTACGGATTCGCTGTCAATTACACTAACATCATACAAGCCGACACCCTGCAGATACTTCCGGATATCAGGACCAGAACAAACGGTTTTGCAGCAGGTAACATCCTTAAGGGACACTTTAAACTGCAGGATAACTCAAAAGTCATTTTGTTTATCAGGAAGGGAACTGCGCCATATATTTTGATAAAAACAAAAGAGACAACGATTTATCTGAACTCCGGAAATCCATTAAAAACAAGGGAATATTATAAAAATATCAAAGACAGGATTGCCCTGGATCATTAGCCCGACACCCGACACCCGATGCCTCACACCGATCACCGGCCTTATTGCTCCGTTTCCGGAGCTTCTGCCTCTGGTTTTACGGCTATTTTCGATTTCACATATTCCGACTGCTCAGTCAAACCGGACTTCTCTTTCGATGATGCAATGCCGTTTAATATCATGCCATTGAAATACGAAAGAATTTGCTGACGATACTGTTGCGGAATCGTATCACGAAAACTCACAATCATATCTATGCCTTTCCTGAAATTGTCCGGATTTTTTACCTTTTTAAGATAATTGGCGAAAGGCTGCAGAAGGTTGAACTTTTTGTTTCCAACCGGCAGGTTGTCAAAACGTGTGGCAAGTGAATCAAAATCGTTTTCAGTGGCATAAGTGTATAATGTATTGTCGATGGCTCTCGATAACGCCCCTTTAACATGCTGTGATGATAATAGCTTTGCTTTCCCGAGAGCAGCAGTACTGTCGATGGGAGCCAGGGCAAGCAACGCATTGCCTGCCACCGAATATGAAGAATCATTAACAGATTTTATAAAAAACTCTCTGTATGTTTTGTTTTTGTACATTCCAAGTTCCTGGATTGCAGAGGCTCTTACAAGTGTGGAAGGATCATTTTTTGCCAGGTTCGCCAGGATTGGTTCAACAGATTTTTTAATCGAATCATCTCTGATATTCAGGTTCTGGATCGCATATATCCTCAACCCCTTGTACCTGTCATCAATGGCACTTTTGAGAAGTTCAAAAGCTTTCGGATCATCCTTCTGATGTCTTGCTGCAAAATCGATGGCTTCCCGTCTGTCGAGATAGAGTCCTGCGTTTTTATACTGGAATATGTAATTATCGAGAGTCTTATTGTCCGTTTTCGTGCAGAGCAGGATTTTATCTCCGTCGACATTTATAAGATCTGGCTTTGTATCGGCAGCGAAGGTAAATGTATCCGCTTTATTTTCGAGCCATACATTATATCTTTTCTTCCCGCCGCCCTGGTAAACATCTATTGCCACGGGCAGTTTAAAAATCTTATCGGCCTGGGTTTGTTTAACGTAGACCTTTGCTGATCGTTTTGCCTGATCATAATCATAGCTTATGGTGAGTGCAGGATGACCGCTGCCATAATACCACTGGTTCCAGAACCAGTTAAGATCCTGGCCGGTTACCTCTTCAAAGGCAAGGCGAAGCTCCTGCGCTTCGGCTGAATTGAACTTATATGTTGTAAGGTACAGATTCATGGCTTTGTCGAAAGCACTGTCACCGATATAGTTACGGAGCATATTCAGTATCCTGCCCCCTTTCTGATAACTCACGGCATCGAACAGATCCTCACGGTCGCGGTAATAGAAGCGGACCAGATCTTTTTTCGCGCTGTTGCTGAACAGATAGTTCTGCATTGATTGGAAATTATGCTCATCACCTGCGTCTTTGCCATGCTTATACTCTTCCCACAGCGTTTCGCTCAGGTCGGCAAAGGATTCGTTTAATGAAATGTTGCTCCAGCTTTCGGTTGTGACATAATCACCGAACCACATATGAAAAAGTTCGTGTGAGATTACGTCTTCCCAGGAGTTGCCGTCAACCAGCTGCCTTGCATCCTGCTGAGCAGACTCACCATGCACCGTGGCAGTTGTGTTTTCCATAGCACCGCTCACGTAATCCCTTACCACAACCTGGGCATATTTTTGCCATGGGAAATCTACCCCGGTTATTTTTGAGTAGAAGCTTATCATCTTCGGCGTCAGGCCAAATATCTTTCTTGCAACCGGAGCATATTCTTTTTCAATATAATAGCTTACCTCCTTGCCTTTGTATTTGTCTTTAATGATTGAGTATTCTCCAGCTGCCATCATCATGAGGTAAGGGGCATGGGGAAGATCCATCTTCCAGGTATCAGTGCGCGTTCCGTCAGAATGTTTCTTCTGCTTCACCAGTAATCCGTTCGAAAGTGTCTGAAATTTAGCAGGAACCGTCATGCTGATCTCATCCGTTGTTTTTTGATTTGGCTTGTCAATTGTGGGGACCCATGCCGAATTGGACTCAGTTTCTCCCTGTGTCCACACCTGTGTGGGTTTGTTTTTATCTTTTCCAAGAGGATTGATAAAATAGAGGCCTTTTGCCCCCATTATTGCGGCACTGCCTTTTGATTTTATCTCGTCAGGTTTTGAAATATAATCAATAAAGAGAGTATAGTTTTCTCCGCTGCTGTAGGTTCTGTCAAGATTAATGCGAAGCTTTAAGCTGTCATAAGTGTATTTCAACGGAATATGAGTGTCGCCTTTTATCACTGACACCTCTTTTATTTCCATGCGTTTTGCATCGAGACTCACCGAATCTGTCGGATAAAAATGAGGTTTAAGGGTGATCCAGGCTTTTCCGTACATATATGATCTGGGAAAATCGAAGCTTACATTCAGTTTGGTATGAATAAGGTCATTGATTTTTGTCGATGTAGCCCGGTAGATGCTTTTCCAGGCCTCTGACTTCTTATTGTCAGTCTGTTGCGAGTAGCAGGCGGATGACAAGATCAGGAAGAGTACGATAATGGTTTTTTTCATGGCTTAACTGAAATATAACATTGAGGTAAAAGTAAACCAAAATATTATAAAAATCTTAAATTTGATCTGTTGGATCATTAAAAGCAGAACATTATCAATCCCCGTGTCTGTAAATCCTAAATCATATATCATGAACAGAATAATATGTAAGTTTTCGGTTCTTATGCTGACACTTAGCGTGTCGTATAATGCAGTATCTATGGATGATATCCGGCTGCTGCGATTCCCCGATATAAATAAAAACCTCATTGCCTTTGTGTACGCCGGCGATATCTGGACAGTCAATTCCACAGGAGGAGAGGCGCGCCTTCTTACATCGCACATGGGATTGGAGCTGTTTCCTAAAATATCGCCCGACGGACAATGGATTGCTTTTTCAGGCGAATATTCAGGGAGCCGTCAGATTTTTGCCAGATCTATATTGACGGCTGGCGTATTTTCCGCGATTATTTTTATGTTAATAACATGAATGGTGTTGACTGGCCAGCGATGAAAGAACGCTACAGCGTTCTGCTTCCATACGTAAGTCACAGAGCTGACCTCGATTATATACTTGACGAAATAATATCTGAATGCAATTCAAGCCACAGCTATGACAGCTGGGGTGACTTTGAAAGAGTGAAAAAAGTTGATAACGGGCTCCTGGGCGCTGAACTGACGGCCGATGCAACTGGCGAAAGGAATTGATCCATGCATTGAAAAAGCCGTTGAGGTCCTGCTTCAGGAGTTGAAAGATAAACCGGTTAAGAAGGTTGTTGAACCAGCAGCGCCAGATAGATCTAAATGGCACGAATGAATTTAAGATAAAAGTTAAAAGTCACAAGACAAAAGTGGTACAACGGTGTTATGGTATTACGGTATTAGGGTTTTACGGTTTTACAACTTAGCTCTTTTGCATCTTAATACCTTAACACCTTAATGCCCTAATGCCTTCATTCCGATTGCACGATCTTACATGATTCTTGCCAGGCAGAGCAACCCTATAATGAAGCTAACCAGAACTGTGGCAAACGCGAGCCACCGGATTTTTTCCCTGACCCTGTCGATGCTCAGAGCGCCGAAGATTAAAGCTGCCAGGCAGAACAGGAATGCGATGAGTGAAAGAGTGATGTGGTTCTGAAGGAATGAAGGGAAATGCTTCAGGTAATAATCTGATTTCTCATCAGCAGTAGCAAAGCGGACAGAGTGCCGTACTATCATCCATGAAAACTGGATAAATGCCGGAACTATTAAAAGGGCTAATGCCGTGATAAGCGTTACATTCTTTCCGGAAGAGGTTTCAGTTTCCATGTAAATTTCGAATGATGAAAGTAAACGGAATTACTTCTGAATCGCTTCCATGGAATAAGAAATTTTTTTGATTTTCGAATTCTGGTCCAGGGTAATAATATATCCGCTTTTTGAATCGAAGAATTTATCTCTTATAAAATACCATTTATTGCCAATTTTCAGATGCTCCTTATATTCCATGTGCATATCGTTCATTGGCAAAATCTTGTCCAGGCACGTCTCAAAGACCTTAGCGTTGATCGCGGTTTTTAAATAAAAGTCTTTTCTTACAAGTGACAAAAGTGTATTCATACTGTCAGGCCGGCTTTCAATTATAAATATTGCCCCATCCTTTATATTGAATATATAGTTTGTATAGGAAGATAGCTCATCGGTAAACGAAAAGCCGGCTTCGACTTTATAAAAAGTGCCGTTAAAGACCTTCGCCAGCGTATCCGACACAATCTGTGTCTTATCAATGCTGATTTTTGATTTAATGAAATTATCGAGCAATGAATTATCTTTTTCAGGTATCTCCTGTGCAATTATATTTATGCCCAGGAAACTAAGGATCATAATAAAGCAAATGGATTTTTTCATGGCAGTTTAGTTTTTATCTAAAGTACACCTATTACCGTGAATTCAAAAGAAATCTCTCAGTATTTTATATATTAAATATCTACACTTACTTTCTCCTTTTGCCTTTTAACTTTTGTCTTGCCTTTCGCCTTTATTCTGGATATTTATAACTAAATTGCTTTTAGACTGAATTAGGTGTAACATTAGTGTAAGCGCGTAAAACTAACAACAAATGCAGACCGGAAATTTCATCAGAAAATTTACATTTTGCTGGATTATTGCATTTACAGGGTTTTTGCCAGGCTGTAAAAAAACAACTGAAGAGGCAGAAGCAATTCCATATGAATACCTGGATGGCAAGATTGCTTTTTCCCAGATGGATGGTAAAATAATGATTATAGATGCTGATAAGAAGACAACCACCAGGGTTAATGCGAAAGACAATGCTGGTATCTGGGAGGGTTCTGTTTCTTTTTCTCCTGATGGCGGGGAATTGGTTTATTCTGCTTATGACTTTAAATATGGCATAGGATATCAGATATTTACTATGTCTGCAACTGGTGAAAATTATTTTCAGGTAACGAGTCCTGAGGCTGGCAACAATTCCATTCATAACTTCTGTCCGGTATGGAACTATGCAGGCACGAAGTTATTTTATATAAATGGTGCCGTGAACTCAGGTAATGTTTTCAGCATATTGCCTGACGGAACTCAAAATACCAAGGTTACCGATTTCGAAGCTTATGGTAAATTATCTGTTTCGAAGGATGGGAATCGGATAGCACTGGCTTATTCAAAAGGTGAATTTGAAATTCCTCAGAGCATAGATATTTACAATATAGAGAAAGATTCACTGGCAAAGATTACCCACAACGATAGCACTATTTCGGCTTATAGTCCGGTATTTTCACCCGATGAGAAAAAAATAGCCTTTGTTCAGCGTCATGGACCAGGTGAATTCGGTAATCCGCCCTACTATTTCAGAATCCTGACAGTAAATGTTGACGGAACAGATGAAAACAAAGTTACAGAGCTTCCATTTATATGGTATATTGATGATACATATCTGAACTGGTCGCCGGATGGAACAAAGCTTATCTTTAACTTTGGAAGCGGTTTTAACAATGATCCAGGTTCACATATTTTTCTCATTCATTCCGATGGAACAGGTTTGGTTCAAATTACCAATCATGAAGGTTATGACGGTGCTCCTTCCTGGGTAAAATAAATCATCTTTACTTTTACCTTTTGCCTTTTTCCTTTTGCCTTTTTCAGTCATATCTTTAATTTTGGTTAATCATCAAATTTCATATCGTGAAAAAAATTATTCATTTATCAGATTTGCACGTCGGGTATGAAGAGTGTAGCGCTAAATTTCGTGCTATTGTTGACAACATTACATTTCTGAAACAACCCGCAAAAAATTATATTGTTGTGATTACCGGCGATATTGTTAATAATGCCAATCATAGTGGGTATATAGATGAAGCAGTTGAAGCTATTGAACAACTAAAAGAACGCGGATATAAGGTATTGGTTGTTCCCGGTAACCATGACTATGGTACCGGCGTTGAGGGAGATAAAAAATTTGTTGATTTGTTTAAAGAAAGGTATTTCAAATCGGGGGAAATGTCTTATCCGAAACTCGATATTATTGATAAAATTGCTTTTATGGGGCTCGATTCCACAGCCGAAGAACTGCATTGGAATGATCGTTTCTTTTCCGAGGGCGAATTAGGTGATGGACAGTTAAAACGATTAATGAAAATGTTGAATAAACCGGAAGTTGCCAGCCGTAAGAAGGTAGTATACTTACATCATCATCCGTTTGATTTTAAGCTTGGAATGCAGCTTAAGGACCACGACGATTTAAGAAAAATCATTGAAAATAAAATCGATATGATTTTATTTGGGCATTACCACGCTGATTCTGCCAGTGCCGGAAAAATATTTCATGGCGTGTGGGGCATTACACGCTGTTATAATGCCGGTTCCTCGACCCATAAGAATGCCGATGTCGGATTTCAGAGAATCATTGATTTATCTTATGCCGATCCCAGGATGGATTACGATGGGAATTTCATCTAAAGGAATGAATGGGCCAGTCACTTGGACTGACGCTCATGTACTCGCCCCCCAGCCCCTCTCTTGATTCACCCGTACTCATCCCCCAAGCCCCCTACATTCGTAAAGAGGGGGAAACGAAGGGGGTTATTCGTATAATGCCACATTCGTGGCAATTCTATATATTTAAGCGTTCAAATTTCTGCCATGGGAAAATACAGATGGGGCATTCTGGCTCCGGGGAAAATGTCGGTAAAATTCAGCAGGGGATTACAGCTTCTGGAGAACGCCGAAATATATGCGGTGGGTTCTAGAGACCTTCAGCGCGCTAAAAAATTTGCTGAGGAATTCGGATGTAAAAAATATTATGGCAGCTATGAAGAACTTGCGTCTGATCCGGATGTGGAAGTAGTATACGTTGCTTCTCCTCATTCCTGTCATCGGGAACACACTTTATTGTGCCTGAAAAACGGGAAGAATGTAATTTGCGAAAAGGCTTTTGCAATGAACTGCAGCGAAGTCAGCCAGATGATCTCAGAAGCAAAAAAACGAAAGCTCTTTCTTATGGAGGCGCTATGGCCTCCTTTCCAGCCAAATTATAAGAAAGCATCAGAGATAATCAAATCTGGGGTACTGGGGAAAATATACCACCTTTATGGATATTTCTCCTTTATACCTCCATTTGATCCGCTCGATCGCAAATTCAACCTTTCTCTCGGCGGGGGTTCACTCCTTGATATTGGCATATACCCGGTTATTGATGCACTCACTTTTATGGGAGTCCCGGCTGATGTCAAAGCTTCGGCAGCCTTTTCACCCACAGGATCGGAAGAATCGGTAAGCGCTGTTTTCCGCTATCAGGACGGACGCATGGCTGCTTTATACAGTTCCTTCAATACAAGCATCGGGATCGGCTGTGAGATCCTTTGTGAAAAAGGGAATATGACCGTTTCGAGGGGGAGAGATATGAACCAGCGCGTTCTGCTGGAGCTTCATGGCCATGAAAAACAGGAATTTGTGTTTTCGCCACCGGCAATGGGCTACCACTGGGAGGCAGAAGAGGTGATGAAGTGCCTCGACGATAAAAGGACAGAGAGCCAGGTAGTCCCGATTTCATTCAGCATTAATCTCATAAAAACACTTGACAGAATACGCGAAGAAGCAGGAATAATTTTCCCTGGTATAGACTAATACCGTTTGATTGCATGATTGCATGATCGCACGATTGCACGACCAATAAATGAGCTATTTCGCACCAGATATTAAATCCGAGGCTGCTTTCTACAGGAAGAAGTTCCTTCTAAGCATTATTATTCCCTCTGTTATGGTTCTCTTCATGTGGCTTGTAAAAATTACTGAAACTCTCTTTGAGACAGATATTACAAGCCTTGGAATCTATCCGCTGGAAGCAAAGGGACTTCCCGGAATTATTCTCTCTCCGTTCATTCATGAAAACTTCAGGCACCTGCTTAATAATACACTGCCGCTCTTTATGATTTCTATAGCACTCTTCTTCTTTTATTCAGAAATAGCCCTTAAAGTATTATCATGGACCTGGGTTCTTACAGGATTGCTTGTGTGGTTTGGCGGCAGGGAAGCCTGGCATATCGGGGCAAGCGGATTGGTTTACGGACTTGCTTCCTTCCTGTTTTTCAGTGGCATTATACGGCGTTATTACAGGCTGGTTGCATTATCTCTGCTTATAGTTTTTCTTTATGGTGAAATGGTCTGGGGTATCTTTCCCGGTGTTTATCAGAACGTCTCCTGGGAATCTCATATGCTCGGGTTCATTTCAGGGATCATTCTTGCAATATGGTACCGGAAGGAGGGTCCGCAGGAACCTAAAGTTGAGTGGGGTAGTGAGCCAGACGAGATAGAGATTATTAATGAGGATGAATCACAATCATCAATTCAGGAATGATTTCAGGATTTCCCGACTGCAAGACCGCAAGACAAAAATTCCCTTTTAGTGCAGTCGTATTGAGTTATTGAGTTAATTTGTGAGGAAATTATACATAATATTTCAATGGATCTGTCGGTTGTCATAGTATGTTATAAGGGATGGAATCGGCTTGCCAAATGCCTCGATTCGCTTAATACTTTCTCCGGAAACAGGTTCAGCATGGAAACCATTATTGTCGATAACAATTCAGGTGATGATGATTTTAACAAGCTCGAAGAGAGATTCATAAACTTCAGGTTTATCAGGAACAAGATCAACGGAGGCTTTGCAAACGGATGCAACCTTGGCGCCTCTTATGCTTCTGGGGAATACCTTCTCTTTCTTAATCCCGATACCGTAGTGATGGAGTCTGAAATTGAAAAGCTTCTTGCAGGAGCCAGGACAGATACTTCATTTTATATTGTCTCATGCAGGCAGGTTCGGGAGGATGGAAGTGATTCAAAATTTAATGGTTCATTCCCCGGCCTCTTCAGTATCCGGAACAAGCCGGTTGCATCAGTGGATAAAAAAAATGGAATTGTCAGTGTCAGTTTTCCCGATTGGGTTTCAGGATCGGTAATGATGATCAATAAAGATATTTTTTTGAGCCTTCACGGATTTGATGAAGATTTCTGGATGTATTCGGAGGATGTTGACATTTGCAGAAGAGCCCGTAATTCAGGAGGAGAAGTGGCTTACTTCAGCGATATAATAATTGAGCACAGCCATGGCGGCAGCTCAAGAATAAACCTCCGGACAACCTATGTTACCAAATGCGAAGTCCAGGTTTCAAGGCATGTTTATATTTATAAACATAAATCAGGGACCGAAAAAGTATTAATGCACTCATTGATAATAGCCGACAATATTCTGACCGGTCTGCTGGCGGCGATCGCAGGATTAATACTGTTCTTTATTCCGAAATTGTTTGTGCGCATCCCTGTTTTTCTAAGGATGGCAGGCTATTATTGCGGGGTTGCAGCCAGGAGATCATGGATAAGTCCGCGTTCAGTGAATTTCGGACGAACAGAAAAAAAGAGGTAATTTTTAATAAAAATATTTGCTTCAGTGCACGAAAGATTAAGATACAGAGATGCAGATGAAATCATCGGGAAGGCAAAAGAACGTGGGTTCGTCCTTCCTTTTAGCAATGATCTCTCACCTTTGCTGGATCCATTGACAATAGCTGGTTATTCCATTCAAAACCGTTTTGTGGTTCAGCCTATGGAAGGGTATGATTCTGAACCTGACGGATCCCCTTCATCTCTGACAAAGAGACGTTATCTCAGATATGCTGAAGGAGGAAGCGGTATAATCTGGTTTGAGGCAACAGCAGTTTCGGCAGACGGGCGATCAAATCCTGGTCAGCTTATGATTACCAGCGGCAACCTTGAATTTTACAAATCACTGGTTTCTGAGACCAGAATGGCCGCCTCAAAAAAAGGTTTCAACCCGATCCTTGTAATACAACTTACTCATTCAGGCAGGTACAGCAAGCCGGGAGGAAAGCCAACACCGAAGGTTGTTGCGCTCAACCCGGTTCTGGACAAAACGGAACCCTGTATTCTTACGGATAGAGACCTCCGGCAGATCCGGGAGCAATATATCGCTTCTGCAAAACTTGCCGTGGAAGCAGGATTTGATGCAATTGACATTAAAGCATGTCATGGGTATCTGATAATAGAATCGTTATCAGCAAAAGGAAGAATGAACAGCATTTACGGCGGAGCCGATCCAATAACAAGATTCCGGTTCATGCTCGAAACCATTGATCTCATGAGAGAGGAAGCGGCAGGAATAATGATTACAACAAGATTAAACATTTCAGATTGCTATAAGGGCGGGTTTGGCGTCGATAAAAACGACCAGCCCGACTTCTCCGAACCCTTGCTTCTTGTCGAAGAGCTCCTCAAGCGAGACGTACGGCTGATAAATATAAGCATGGGAAGCCCTTATTTCAATCCACATGTAACCCGGCCTTTCGACACTCCCGTTCCCGGCATACCATTTCCTGACGAGCATCCTCTTGAGGGTGTAATGAGGATGATCACCGGTACCTCAATATTTCAGAAAAGATTTCCTGAAATCAGTTTTGTTGGGTCAGCATATTCCTACCTGCGGCATTTTGCTCCCAACGTCGGCGCCGCAGTAATCAAAAACAACGGGTCCTCTTTTATCGGTTTCGGGAGGAACTCATTTGCATACCCTTCAATGCCGGCTGATATCATGAAATATGGCAAGGCAGATCCTGCAAAATTTTGCATTACATGCTCGGGATGTACAAGACTCATCAGCAATCTGAGGCATGGCGGATGTGTGATCAGGGACAGGGAGATCTATGGTGCTGAACTGAAAAAACTAATTGCCGATGGAAAATGAATTAATTCACCTGCAGGGTTTTGATATCAGGTGTCTCAGTGTGAATACACTTGTTATAGGCAGTGGAGCAGCCGCTTTGAATGCCGCAGTTTCTCTTCATTCATTGGGGCAGCATGACCTTGTGATTGCCACATCGCAATGGGGGGGAGGAACTTCGAACAATGCCGGGTCGGACAAGCAGACTTACTACAAATTGTCGCTCAGCGGAACTCAGCCCGATTCAGTTCCTGAAATGGCAGCAGACCTTTTCAATGGAAGATGCATGCATGGCGATATTGCACTTTGTGAAGCACAGGGATCTGTCGAGGCATTCATGAATCTTGTCAGACTAGGAGTGAAATTTCCACATGACAGGTTCGGAGCCTGGGCCGGGTATAGAACGGATCATGATACCCGTTCAAGGGCCACATCTGCAGGCCCGTATACGTCAAAAAGAATGTTTGAAGCGCTGGCCGGAGAGGTGAAAAAACGTAAAATAAGGATACTTGACCGGCACCAGGTAATTTCACTTCTTACTGATCATGTTAAATCGAGAGTAATAGGTGCTATTGCAATAAATACAAGAGAGAAGGATCCGTCAAAAGCATTCGTTCTTTTTAATTGTGAAAATATAATCCTTGGAACCGGCGGACCTGCAGGGATTTATGAGACAAGTGTTTATCCCCTCTCCCAGAGCGGATCGATCGGAATGGCTTTTAAAGCAGGTGCTTCAGGGCAGAACCTGACTGAATCGCAGTTTGGAATCGCATCGGTAAAGTTCAGATGGAACCTTTCGGGCAGCTACCAGCAGGCTATCCCTGCTTATATTTCAACTGATAAAAAAGGATGTGACAGGAGGGAGTTCCTTAACCAGCTTTTCCCGGATTACCGGTCACTTACAAAAGCAATATTCCTGAAAGGATACCAGTGGCCTTTTGATCCCAGGAAGATAGAGGGACTCGGATCTTCCCTGATCGATCTGCTGGTTTACAGGGAAATTACGGAAAAGAAACGAAGAGTTTTTCTTGACTATACTGCAAATCCTTCATTTGGAGAGTCGCTGGCCTTTTCGCCCGACAAACTTGATCCTGAAGTATATGATTACCTTAAAAATTCGGGCGCCCTTAAGAAAAGTCCTCTTGAAAGACTTCTTGCAATAAACTTCCCGGCGTATGACCTTTATAAGGAACATGGAATAGATCTGTCGAAGGAAATGCTTGAAATTGCGGTCTGCGCGCAGCATAATAATGGGGGACTGAAAGGAGATATCTGGTGGGAATCAGATCTGAAGCATCTTTTCCCTGTTGGCGAAGTAAATGGTTCCCATGGTGTTTATCGTCCGGGCGGTTCTGCACTCAATTCCGGGCAAGTTGGAAGTTACAGGGCAGCGTGGCAGATTTTCAGAAAGTATAAAAATACGGTCGAAGAAACGGATATCTTCCTGAAGCAGTCAAAGGAAGAGATTGAAAAAGAACTATTGTTGGCAGGAAAATGGATTGCGGCAGGAACCAGGCATGAAAATAAAAAGTACCTGCTTGAAATACGAAAGAGAATGTCAAAGGCTGGTGGCATAATCAGGAATCTCAGCAGGGTTGCATCAGCGGCATTTGAAGCCGGAGAAACGCTGAATAATCTGACTGACTGGATCGGGGCTGGATCGGTCAGGGAGCTTGCTAAAACATTCCAGCTTGCGGATCATTGCCTGACACATTTCGTTTATCTTGAGGCAATAAGGGAGTACCTGGCAGGCGGTGGAAGAAGCAGGGGATCTTATCTTGTTACGGGAGATGATAATGAAGCCATTGATCTGTCAGGTGAAAGCATTGACGTCGCAGGACTCTGTAATTATGACAGGGAGATTGAAAGAGATATACTTGAAGTAAATTACAGGGAAGGAAAAGTATTCAGTAAGCTTGTAAAACCAAGGGAAATACCTGCGCAGAATCTCTGGTTTGAAAAAGTGTGGAAAGATTATCTGGAAGATAATTCTGAAGGGTGTTGACTGATTTGATCAAATTACTACCTTTATCGCCATATTTCCGTTGAACCTGAAAATTAGCTAGGATGAATAATAAACCTGTAGCAGCCATTACAGGCGCCAGCAAGGGGATAGGGAGAGCGATTGCGGTTTCCCTGGCATCTGAGGGTTTTGACATTGCGGCAATATCCCGTTCTGTCGACAGCGAAGGCATTGGAATACTCAGGACGGCAGTTGAAAAAATGGGCAGGGAGTTTTTTCCGGTAGGTCTTGATATTTCATGTACGGGTTGCCAGGTGGAGGTTGTCAGGGATATCCTTAACAGGTATGGGCGGATTGATATCCTGGTTAACAATGCAGGTGTTGCACCTCTTCAGCGGAACGACCTTCTTGAAATGACTGAAGAGAGCTATGACAGGGTCATGAACATAAACCTTAAAGGACCGGTATTCTTCGCACAGAAAATTGCTAAGGAGATGATCTGGCTGAGACAGCAGATAACCGGATATAATCCCATAATCATTTTCATCACTTCTGTTTCATCCACCCGGTCGAGCACAAACAGGGCAGAATATTGTTTGTCAAAGGCGGGGTTAACTATGGCTTCCACCGTTTTTGCCGACCGCCTGGCGAATGATGACATCAAGGTTTTTGAAGTAAGGCCTGGTATTATCCAGACTGATGTGACAGTTAAACAAAAAGATAAATACAACAAACTGATATGCGAAGGGCTCATTCCGGAAAAGCGATGGGGATTTCCTGAGGATATAGGCAAAGCTGTTGCATCACTCGCCAGGGGTGACTGGGATTTTTCGACCGGGATGGTTTTCGAGATAAGCGGCGGGCTAAACATTCAAAAATTATAAATCTCTTTCTTTATTTTTATTGATATCGGTCTTTTCTAATAATTTTATTAGAAAATGGAAGTAAGGTTATTACCCTTGTTATTCAAATATCTATAATTATTCTCCAGATTATCCCCTGTCCAATTTCCCCTAACCCTTTATACACATTTATTTTGAAATCTTTTAACCACAGAGTATCACAGCCTGCCCCGATCTATCGGGGGAGTTACACAGGGTAATTCACGGAGTAAATGTTTAAATTAATAAGGAGATTCCTCGCTGACCACCTTCGCTGAAGCTTCGGTGTTCGAAGCGCTCCATTATATCAAAAATGCTTGTCATTCTGAGCGGATCCACCGGCTGGCGGAGAAGCGAAGAATCTTTTTATTGTTTCAAAGTTATTTGGTTATAAGTGATTATTCTCATTTCCTGATTAATGTTTTGGAAAAGTCATAAATCATGACAATCTTGTATTGATAAAATACAAGTTTTTATGGGTAAAATAATTTCCGGTGAGAACAACAGGCAGAAACTGGTTTCTCAGGGTTTCCTTATTCCATTCATTCTTATCAGCAGTCTCTTTTTTCTGTGGGGTATTGCTCATGGTATGCTGGATACATTGAACAAGCATTTCCAGGATATGCTTCACATGTCGAAAGCACAATCCGGGATGATACAGTTTTCAGTGTATACCGCATATTTCTTAATGGCGCTTCCGGCAGGATTTTTTATGAGACAATTCGGATATAAGAAGGGCATTATATTGGGCCTATCTCTTTTTGCTTCAGGAGCATTTCTGATTGCTGCAACAACATCATTTGAATCGTTCTGGATTTTTCTGATATGTCTGTTCATAATGGGATGCGGACTGGCAACTTTGGAAACTGCAGCTAATCCATATACCACCAAACTGGGGCCAAAAGAATCTGCTGAACGACGGATAAATTTTTCACAATCATTCAATGGATTGGCATGGGTGATTGGCCCATTGATCGGCCTTTTTATATATGGAAATAATAGTAATGTAGCAGGTGAGAAACTCAGTTCAATGATCTTGCCTTATTCAATTATCGGAGGAACAGTTTTACTGGTTGCCGTTTTATTTGTTCTGACAAAACTGCCTGAGATTCAAGAGGAAGAAGATCCCGGCATTAAAACCGGCACTGTTTCTGCAGGAGGGTTTACTGAAATCAAGCCGCTTAGTAAACAGCGGCACTTTGTACTGGGAGTAATAGCACAGTTTTGCTATGTGGCCGCACAAACCGGAATATTTAGTTATCTGATCAATTTTGTTACAGATGTTAATCAGCATCCACATTTTGCTGTTGCCTATGGGCCATATTTCCTGTCAATCGGTTTTGCCTTATTTATGATTGGTCGTATGTCGGGCAGCTTTTTCATGAAATATCTGGAACCAAAAAAACTGCTGGCATTTTACGCTTTAATGTGCTGCCTGTTGTTACCGGTGGTCAGTATCAGGGCAGGCTGGACCTCTCTGATTGCGCTTTACGGAGTTTTCTTTTTCATGTCAGTTATGTTTCCAACAATTTTTGCCCTGGGTATAAAAGATCTGGGGCCTAAAACAAAAAAGGCTTCATCATTTATTGTAATGTCAATTGTCGGTGGAGCAGTATTCCCGCCGGTTATGGGTCTTATAGCTGATAAATTCAATATGTCTGTAGGATTTTTTGCTCCAATCCCGTTTTTTATTTTCATCCTTTATTATGCTCTGAAAGGAAGTATCGTAAGGGAATAATAATTTCGCCTATCAGGCTGACAGCAACGTAAAATAACGGATATGCCATTCTTACAGAGGAGCTTAAAATTGCCAGGGACAAATCTGAAGAGAGCGACCGTGAAAAGTCTTTTAATGCCGGTTGTGTGGAATATCTTACCAAGCCGGTCAGGAGAGATGACCTTCTGAATCTTGTATCAGATTTTTGCAAATAAAAAATCCCTGCTAACAGATCATTCCACAGGCCGGATTCCATGTTATGTTTGGGATTGTATATACTTTTAATTAGCTTATACAATTTATTATATTTAACTTTAATATGATTTATGGATGGTGAAAGTCAGGTAAAAGCATTGTGTGAGTGTGCAATTCTGCGTATTATTTTTAAAATGCTTTTGTGACTGACGAGGCTGTGGCATAAGTATGGTTTAGGTTTTTAGATAAGTAGTAGAAGGTTACAGCAGAGGAAATCCTCTAAGAAAACAGGGTGCACGGTATACGGAATTTGTAATCTGGCTTCTTCCCTGAACCGTGTGCCATGTGACGCGTACCATTTGAATACCCTGTTCTGAAATAAAAAAGGAGTAGAAACTATGAAAAGATGCATTCATTTTTTATCATTAATCCTGGTAATTTTAATTGCTTCATGTTCAGCCATCAGGTACAACCGGGGTTACAGATATGATGATGAATTTCGTGGCGGCGCCAGGAATTATATCAGGGTAAGTATAAAGCCTGAGGAAAGGCGGACGGAGATTGGGGTTGCCAGAGTTATCATAGAAAAGGAAGTAAAAGGAAGCCTTGAAAATGTGAAGGCCTATTTTGTAATTTCCAGGACTCCGTCGAGTTTTAAATCAGAGAAGACTGGTTATATGAAGGTTGGTGATCACAAGTTTGAGCTCAGCATTGAAGATCCGATATCGGAATTAAGGACAAAAAATGTGGCTACTATGTCGGGTTTTTCCAGGTCGGACAGCACAGGAGTTGAATCGGAACAGTCGGCGGATATAGAGACGAGAGTATGGAATGAAGACAAGTTTATACTTAATCTATCGGGTGAGATAGTGTCAGAAGTTTTAGAAGCGAGGGAAGTTATATTTCGTTTTTATTTCGGGCCTATACCGGTGACATACAGGATTACGGGGTCGACTCTGGAGGAGTTGCAGGAAGCATTGAAATGACTTCAATACGAAGTTACAAGTCAAAAAATGCGGTCTTGCAGAAACTGCAAAATATAATTCTATCTTCCCGTTTCAGAACCCTTTGATGTAACTTTCCCAACGCCATAAACAATTTAGCAAAAATTTACTACTAACTAAAAACTATAATACTATGAAAAACAATTTATTTACTATTCTTCTTATCAGTTTATTAGCTATCGCCTGCAATAATCAAGAAAAAACTAAAGTCTTCGATTATGGGCGAGTAGAAAATATGAAATACATAAATTCGTACTTTGACTTTGAAATTACATTGCCTGACAATTGGAAAGTCCAATCAAAAGAACAGCTTAATGACTTAAATAATAAAGGCAGGGATCTCATGGCTGGAGATAATGAGACAATGAAAACTTTCTTAAAAGCTTCTGAAATTAATTCCGCTTTTCTTTTGTCTGCAAATCAATATGAGATAGGCGCTCCAGTGGATTTTAATCCAAGTATAGCAATTGTAGCTGAGAATATTAAGAACTCCCCTGGAATTAAAACCGGAAGTGATTATTTATTTCAAGTAAGAAAATTATTAAGACAATCCCAGGTTAAGTACGATTATACGGATAGTGTATTTTCAAAGGAGACCATCAATAAAATGGATGTTTACAAAATGAATGCAGAATTGAATAATTTGGGATTAAATATAAAACAAATATATTACTCTTCAGTTTTAAAAGGATTTAGCCTTGGAATTATCATTTCATTTAATAACGATCAACAAAAAACTGAATTACTAAAATCAGTGGCTTCACTAAAATTTAAATAATAACTTTTGCTAACACGGACAATAAAGCTTATAACAATTATTTACCAGGCCGTCAGGTGTCACAGGGGACTCGTGACAGTATGAACTTCTTTGAAATGGTTCTTTACCTGAAAATGCTTTTATTGATATGAAAAAAACAGGGATATTGATTATTGTAATTTCAGCATTATTATCAGGCTGTGGGGTTTATAATCCTTTAACATGCGATATTCCTCTTATAAGCAACAAGCATGATATACGAATAGATGGCGGACGATCCCTGGCTGAAGCTGTAGGTGCAACTATATCATATGGCCTTACTGATAAAGTTGCACTACAATTTGCAGGCAGCAAATCTAGCGAGAAAAATAACTATTATTTCCAGCTGGCTCCGGGGTATTATAAAAATCTTGGGAATCAAAAAATTATGGAGATTTATCTTGGATATGGAACAGGAACCGGTTACTCTTATAATGATCCTCATCCAGGGCATATTCAAGGCGACTATCAGCTATATTTTGCTCAAATTAATATAGGAAAGATTAATACCAAATTTGCACATACTGATCTTGGGCTTGGATTTAAAACAGGTTATTTGCATTCAAACCTGGTTGATGCCGGTTATTATGCCCCTTCTTCTTCAGGCAACTATAAATTTGATTGTGCAACTTTTGAGCCTCACGCAATTTTGCGATTTGGCACTGAAAATATTAAAATCAATTTTAAACTTGCAGGCTGCTTTATTGTTAAATTTAATAATATACCAGAGTATTATCCATATTTTTATTTTAATGCCGGTTTAGGCTTGAACTTCAATTTCTAGATGATTATAAAAACAACTGCGAACACCTAACACGGACAATGCTATGAAAAGCAGAGTCCCAGGTTAACTCAAAATTAAGCAAAAAAATCTGTTATAAACTTCTTAAAAATCCTATAAAATCACACTGCTATCTGCGATCAGTTTATGGAACCTGTCGCAATCACCTGTCATTTTTTATAGTAAGGGTGCGTATGCTAAAGTTTGTAATCAAATAGTCACATGCCGTGTTTTACGCTATCCCTTATAATTTTGATTATATAGGTCTTTTTCTTTTATGCCACACCTGTTATGTATGGCTGCCTGGTTTTCATTACATATTTTATCCTGTTTAATAGTTTTCGAGCAACTTTGATTATTACTTTATGTCCTTTGCTGTTTATCACATGCCGATGATAATATTGCATCAGGGCAGGATCCATCCGGATCGCCTGCCAGGAAGATTCTATGAGAAGGGTCCGAAGGAATGTGTTGCATCTGAAGGTTATCCCGCCAGTATAAGTTGTTTCTCCGCTTTCCCGTACCCTTGGTATTAATCCCACATAGCTGGCCAGATGATTTATATGAGTAAAACGGTTAATATCTCCAACCTCCGTTATAAGTGCTGAAGCCGTCAGCGGACCTATTCCTGATATTGAGGTTAATAATGAATACAACTCCTTATCGTAATGGCTGATCCGGAGCCTTACAATCCGGCTCAGGATCAGCAACTGATGCCTGTAATGCTCGTACGATTCAATAAGATGAGAGAATGCTTGCTGTCCCGCCTCAGTTGTCATTCTGACTTGTTTAAGCCAGGAAATAAATTTCAATGACCATTGGTTATTATCAAATTCCGGAGGTATTGGAACTCCGTAATACATAAGAAAACTCTTTATTCGGTTCTTGCTCCTTCGCAGATCGCGCATCAGGTAAAATCTTGTCCTGTTCAGGCTCCGGAGTTCTTCAAGTTCCCGGTCAAATACATTTATACCACGGAGGGAACCTTTTTCAAGCTCCCTGGCAATCTTTCGGCTGTCTGTCGGATCGCGCTTATGCAATTTATCTTTCTGGCTTGTAGGAGTATCAGCTGCATTAATAACAATGTTATTTATTCCAAGAGATTTTAACTCACGATGAGTGCCGTATCCGCAAAAACCTGCTTCATAGGCGCTGTTATAACTGCCGCCGGGAAACATCCTTTGAAGATAGTTGTTCAAAGCCCCCGGATCTGGCGGTTGGGTAAAGGTCCTGTGTTCCATACCGTCGATGACGATAGTTACACTCCAGCTCTTCTTGTGGACATCAAGACCAATAAAGAGATCTTTGCCACTAAAATCAATTTTTTTCGTAACTTGTGTCTGCATAGTCTCTGATGTTATGTTATTTACGAACAATAATTTACAAAAACTATTTGTATCGTACCAGGGACTATGCTTTTATCATAAGTGCTAAAGGTAAGTTGTTTGTCATGCTTTTTGCATGACACTGAGCCACTTATCGGGACCAGTACTTAACCCGGCACCCGGACACCAGCCTTCGCTGAAGCTAAGGCTGTCAAAGCGCGCTGAAGCACGCAATTAAAATTCTGCACCTTGACTAATTTCCGGCTCCGAGATAACTTGTACCCCCGCTTTCGCTTCGCTTCTGCGGGGCACGGCGCGACACTGCGCCAGGTAACACAACCTCCCTTTATTGCCGGGCCGTTAGGTTTCATTGCCAGCAAAAAACCGACTACCTGCTTTTAAGACAAATTTTCTTGAAACTAAGTCTTCGCCCATTTATCAGGACTTCGCCATCTACCAAATATTGCCTGACATGACCGGCTTGCCCCAACGCTCACTTGCATATGATAATTCACGGTTTTGTTTTTTGAAATTTACAAAACCGGCTCATGAGCATCATCTGCAAGTTGCCCTCGCTGCACAAGCCTCGTTCCATGCCGTTTACCGGGACTTTAAAAAGGCAACAGAAACCTAACAGTCAAAAAATGCACAACAAATATTTAAAATTCTTGACTATAATCTTTTTTTGTGTAGGGTTAACGAAGTGTCAACCAGATTCAGTTAAAGATATAGATGGTAATGCATATCGAACAATAACCATTGGAACACAGGTATGGATGGTTGAAAACCTTAAGACAACCAAGTATCGTAATGGTGATTTAATAGGAACAACAACTCCTGCAACATTGGATATAGAGGGTGAGAGTACACCTAAATATCAATGGGCTTATAATGGCAATGAAAGCAATGTCGCTTCTCATGGTAGATTATATACATGGTATGTGGCAACTGACAATCGAAATGTATGTCCAATAGGTTGGCATGTTCCTTCCGATGCTGAGTGGACAGTTTTAACCGATTACCTCATAAAAAATTGTCATGGTTACGGTGACGGGTACAAAGGAATGGACATAGCAAAATCAATGGCAGCTACTTCAGGTTGGGTTGCAGATGAAACACCAGGGAGTGTAGGTAACGACCAAGCGAGTAACAATAGGAGTGGTTTTACAGCCCTACCGAGTGGCGCCCGTCTGGAAGATGGAAACTTTTATAATATAGGACATATTGGTAACTGGTGGTCAAATACAGAAGGTGGACCGGCATTTATGCAAGGATTAACAGGAATTATTGTAAATGCTCCAGGTGGCTTGTTTCGTGACATCTACCACGATTATTGCTATGTAAACAGTTACAGTAATAATAAGAAGTATGGTATGTCTATTCGTTGCCTTAAGGATAATTAATCAGGCGGTTCCGTGAAAAATAGCAACGAAAACCTAACACGGACGGTTGGGGTAATAAACTTGTCACAATTTTTGCGCGCCACCTTGACAACTTTATCTTGACAAATAACTTTTCACTCATCTGCCAAATTCGTGACTTCGGCTCTGGACAAATCCTGCAACCGAGACAAATTTATCTTTCGCCGGGATTTGCAAAAATTGCGCCACCCCGCCGATGGCGGGGACACAACCTCCCCATATTGCCGGGCCGTTATGTGGCATAGCAAGTCCAAAAAACAAGCTATCAGCATTTTATATAATTTATCTTGACAAGAAAATTCTACATGTTTATCGGGACTACGCCATCTAATAAATTTATCTTGACATGCCCGGTTTGCCCCAACGCTCCTTGCAAATTGTAATTCACGGTTTTGTATTTTTAAATATACAAAACCGGCCCATGAGCACAATTTGCAAGTTTTGCCTGCCCCTCGCTAACCTATTTTTGTTCCGTTTACCGGGACTTTAAAAATGCTACGCCACATAACGGCCTATATGTAATTCTTCACTCAGACAAATAACTACAGTTTTACCGAGACAAAAAGATATACTAAAAAGCAGAAAAGTTTATTTTAGCACAATGATTAATCTAACAAAAGATCAGATCAAAGAGATTGCCGAGCTACTTGACTGCGGGATGAGATGCTACATTAATAAAGAAACAGGTATTATTAAATCTACACCTGATTTTGATAGTTGGCTAACAGATGACACAGAACCATGGGCAGATGAATTAAATGAGCTTGATGAAAATTGGGATAAATATGTCGAAATAGAAAGAATGGAATCCCATGAATCATTTGAGATAATGGCGGACTTTGCTGAAAATGTGGATAGTAGAGAATTACGGGAGAACCTAATTAATGCATTAAATAAAAAGCATCCTTTCCAAAACTTCAAGTGGGTTGCGGATAATTCCGGACCATATCGTCAGAAATGGTTTGACTTTAAAAACCAAAGGAATATTGAGTGGGTTGAAAATAAGGTTGGCGAAATAAATTCAATCGAAGACTTCAAATAAAAGAAGAATAGATGGAAGATGAGATAATTAAAAAGGTAAAACACGTTCTGAATGAATGGAATCCCCTTGGGGAAAATGCAAGTAAAATAGAAGAATTAAATGAGTATGAAACTGAAGCAATTGATATTTTATTTTACATCGATTTGGAAGTAACGTCAAAAAGACCAGTAGAGGTGAAGAAACAAATTCAAAAATATGTTAAAGAGATACTTACGGAGGCATTTAACATTGATTTGACCAATGAAGAATGTAGAGAACCTGCAGAAAAAATATATCAAATACTTTATGAAAATTAGCAAGGT
>Ga0209745_1000329_pt1 | contig 28130 bp, 23 predicted proteins | sample BarGraNGADG00312_FD_184495 | JGI IMG/M metagenome (GOLD analysis project Ga0209745, IMG submission 184495) | Arctic peat soil microbial communities from Barrow, Alaska - Barrow Graham LP Ref core NGADG0004-312 (SPAdes) (version 2) | ecosystem: Environmental > Terrestrial > Soil > Wetlands > Peat...
CGCCTGGTGCTGACCGATATCAACAACACCACCGGCGTGCCCGACTTCGTGCGCGAGTGCCGCAGCCGCGACATCACCCCGGCGGCCGGGATAGAATTCCGCAGCGACAACAAACTCCTTTACGCCGGCATCGCACGCAACAACGAGGGCTTCCGCGAGCTGAACGAGTTCCTCACCCACCATAACATCACCGGCGAGTCTCTCCCCTCTCAGCCTCCCTCCTTCCCAAACGCGTATATCGTCTACCCCGCCGGCGGCGCAGACAGGTCCGGCGATACGGGCGCTTCCGGCGCCGCCGCCCCCGCCATCCTGCGCGACAATGAGTACCTCGGCATACGTCCCTCTGCCGCCAACAGGCTGATGTCCATGACAAAGAAGCAGATCTCGAAATGCATTGTCATGCAGCCTGTTACAATAGAATCGCCCGGCGACTATCCCGTGCACCGCAGCCTGCGCGCCGTAGACAATAACATCCTCCTCAGCCGCCTTGAGCCTCATATGACAGCTTCGCCTGACGAGATCATCATACCTGAGAATAAGCTCATTCGTCCCTTTGAGATGTGGCCGCAGGTGACTGACAACACGCGCAGGCTGCTCAACGACTGCTCACTGAACATCGACTTCACCACGCACAAGAACAAAAAGATCTACTCGGCCAGCAGGTACGACGACAAGCTGCTGCTCGAGAAGCTGGCATGGGACGGGATGAAGTACCGTTATGGAAAAAACAACAAGGTGGCTGAAGAGAGGGTACGGCATGAGCTGGAGATCATCGACCGCCTCGGCTTCTCTGCATACTTCCTCATAACATGGGACATAATACGCTACTCCATGGCCTGCGGATTCTATCACGTGGGGCGCGGCAGCGGAGCCAATTCCGTCGTTGCTTACTGCTTGAAGATCACCAATGTTGACCCCATTGATCTCAACCTTTACTTCGAGCGCTTCATCAACCCCAAACGCACCTCGCCGCCCGACTTTGACATAGACTATTCATGGAAGGAGCGCGACACCGTCACCGAGTATATCTTCAGGCGTTACGGCCACCGTCATACCGCCCTGCTGGGCACCGTCAACACCTTCCGCGGCAAGTCAATTGTGCGCGAGCTGGGCAAGGTGCACGGACTGCCCGTTGATGAAATAGACGCCCTGATTGACAATCCATCTGCCGTCAGTAACCGCGGCGAGATACAGGACATGATCTTCGAGACCGGCAATAAAATTGCCGACTTCCCCAACCTGCGCAGCATACACGCCGGCGGGGTCCTTGTATCGGAAGATCCTGTATGCTGCTACACGGCGCTCGACATGCCGCCCAAAGGGTTTCCGACAACGCAATGGGACATGTACACTGCCGAGGAGCTGGGCTACGAGAAGCTTGACATACTGAGCCAGAGAGGCATAGGACATATAAAGGAGAGCGCGGAGATCATACGCGCCAACCGCGGCGTGGATGTCGACGTGCATGCCGTACAGCAGTTCAAGAACGACCCGCTGGTAAAAGATCATCTCAGGCGCGGCGACGCCAAAGGGTGCTTTTATATTGAGAGTCCTTCCATGCGCGGACTGCTGCAGAAACTGAGATGCGATGATTATCTGACACTTGTGGCTGCCAGCTCGGTCATCAGGCCTGGCGTGGCCCGCTCAGGGATGATGCGCCAGTTCATCTACCGCTTCCATAACCCCGGCAAATTTGAGTATATACACCCCGTGATGAAAGAGCTCCTCAGCGAGACCTTCGGGGTGATGGTCTACCAGGAGGATGTGCTGAAGGTATGTCATCACTTTGCAGGCCTCGACCTGTCCGACGCCGACACGCTGCGCCGTGCCATGAGCGGAAAGCATCGTTCGCGGCAGGAGATGATGAAGATAACTGAGAGATTCTTCGCCAACTGCCGTGAGAAGGGCTACCCCGAAGAGATAACAAAGGAGGTGTGGCGCCAGATCGAGTCCTTCGCCGGATACTCATTCTCCAAGGCACACTCGGCATCATACGCCGTGGAGAGCTTCCAGAGCCTGTGGCTGAAGACACACTATCCGCTCGAGTTCATGGTGGCCGTCATAAATAACTTTGGCGGTTTCTACCGAACATGGGTCTATGTGCACGAGGCAAAACGCGAAGGGGCAGTCATAGAAGCACCATGCATAAACAAAAGCACGTACAAAACCACCATCTACGGAAAGAGTGTTTACCTGGGACTTATACATATAGCGGGACTGGAAAGCAACCTGGCACATGAGATCATAAAAGAGCGTGATAACAATGGTGATTATAAAGATATTGGTGACTTTATCTCACGTAATGGTCCGGGTCTTGAACAGACCGTTATCATGATACGTACCGGAGCCTTCAGGTTCACCGGTAAGAGCAAGGCGCTGTTGCTGTGGGAGGCACACATGCTTATCAACAAGGGTAAGAGTGAGACTGCTCGTACGCTCTTTAACCCTGAACCGAAAAAGTTTGTGATGCCTCCCTTTGAACAGTCAAAGCTCGAGGATGCCTACGACGAGATCGAGCTGCTGGGCTTCCCGGTGACGCTCTCATGGTTCGACATGCTGCAGACAAAATTCAGGGGCGAGGTGATGGCGTCGGAAATGAAAGGGAAAACAGGCCGCAAAGTGAAAATGGTAGGACACCTGGTGACAGTGAAGTATATCAAGACAGTGAAGAGGGAATGGATGAACTTCGGATGCTTCATCGACAACCGCGGAGAGTTCTTCGACACAACCCATTTTCCTCAGTCGCTGGGCAGCTGGCCATTCCGCGGCAGCGGGACATATCTCATTCAGGGTAAGGTGGTTGACGAGTTTGGCTCAACCACCGTTGAAGTGGAAAAGATGGCTAAGCTGCCTGTGCTTCCCGACCCGAGATATTAATTGTCAAGCCTGGATGCTTTGGTTATACCCTTGACAGACTGTATCTTTTTTATCAGTCCGTAGAGAAGATTGATGTTCGGCACCAGCAGATCGATCTTGCCTTCAAAGAGGCCGTTATCCATCTTGTATGTGAAGTTCTTGACCGATACTCTGTATTCTGTCAATATATCGGATATGCGTGCAACAATACCCAGGTTCTCAATGCCCGTTACCTTTACCGATGTCAGAAATCCCCTGGCTGCGTCAAGTCTGGTCCATCTGGCCCGCAGAACCCTGTAGGGAAAGTTTGATGTCATGTAATCAGCATTGGGACAGGCAGCCCTGTGTATCTTGATCCCTTCCAGGATAGTGACAAATCCGAAGATACGGTCACCGAACACCGGGTTGCAACACTTTGAAAGTTTATAGTCGAGGCCTTCTACTTTCTCGTCTATGACAAGGAAGTCAGCTCCCCCCTTATAAGTCTCATCATGTGCATGCACCTCAGGCACCTTTGCGGCAGCCGGTTCGGTGGCTTCGTCTGTGCGCAGCAGGACTTTCTTCAGCTGCAGGAGTTCAATCTCCCCTATAGCTATACTGAAATAAAGATCCTGGGCATTCTTGAATCCGTACTCCTCAAGAAGCTTGACCACTGTAGCATCTCCGTATGAGATCTTCCAGTTCTTCAGCCGTCTTGTCAGCATCTCCTTGCCCTCGGCCGCCAGCTTTACCTTCTCCTCATTGAGAGCCTGTCTTATTTTCGTACGGGCCTTATTGGTTATGACAAACGACAGCCAGTCGCGCTTGGGCGATTGTTTGACGGAGGTGATGACAGTGACATGGTCACCGTTCTGCAGCTTTTGTTTGAGCTGCACATTGCGTCCGTTGACCTTGCCTCCTATGCATTTTGATCCTACCCCGGTATGAATGTCAAAGGCAAAGTCGAGCAGCGTCGCCCCTGCCGGCAGCTGCCTCACCTCTCCCTTGGGTGTGAAGACAAATACCTCGTCGGAATACAGTCCCGGTCTTATCTCTCCCAGGAAGTCGCTTCCCTCCTTTTCCACGGTGCCAAGTACCTCGCGCATCTGTGCCATCCAAGCATCGAGACCGCCCTCACCTTTTAAACCCTTATAGCGAAAGTGTGCAGCGAGGCCCTTCTCCGCAATCTCATCCATACGTTTTGTGCGTATCTGCACCTCCACCCACTTGCCTTCTTTGTTCGCCACTGTTGTGTGCAATGACTCGTAACCGTTGGTCTTGGGCATGGAGATCCAGTCGCGCAATCTACTGGGGTCTGGCTGGTACAGGTCTGTAACAACTGAATATGTCTGCCAGCATGATGACTTCTCGTGCGCTGGGTCTGTGTCAATGATAATGCGTAATGCGAAGATGTCAAAAACCTCCTCGAAGTTCACTCCCTGTCTCTTCATCTTCTGCCATATGGAGTGTACTGATTTTGTACGGCTCCTGAGCTCATAACTCAGGCCCATAGCATCCAGTCTGTCTTTCAGCGGCTTTGAGAACTCCCTGATAAGCCTGTTCCTGGAGGTAGTTGTTTGCTTCAGTTTTGCATCAATCTCGTTGTATTCGCCAGGCTCCATCAGCTGCATCGCCAGGTCTTCCATCTCTGATTTGATGTTGTAATATCCCAGCCTGTGTGCCAGCGGGGCAAACAGAAAATAAGTCTCCGATGCCACCGGAAGTCTTTCTTTTTCAGGAAGTTTTTTCAGCCTGCGCATCATCAGGAGCCTCTCAGCCAGTGCAATGAGTATGACCCTGCCATCATCGGCAAGTGTCAGCAGCAGCTTGCGGAAATTCTCTGCCTGGCCCGTGAAGTCTCTTCCCTTGAGTGCTGTTACGCGCGATAATCCGGTGATAACGCTTTTTACCGCGGGGTCTTTAAGATCATCAATCTTCTTCCATCCTTCGCTTCCATCACTTATGCCTGACAGCAGTGCACTGATAACTGCCGGTAATCCCAATCCTACCTCACAGGCGGTGATACGTGCCAGCTCCATGTAATAGATCACCAGCGGCTCGCCCAGGTAAAACTTGCCGGCAGCATAGCTGTTAATGGCGATGTCGGCAGCACGCCCGAAAACTTTTTTCTCGGCGTAGGTGACAGGCCCCGGAAGGCATTTGAGCACCTGACGCTTTTTATTGCGTACCATTAGTGCTATGTCTGGCATGGTTTTACTTTATTGGTGAGTCAGGCTCATTTTTCATCGTGAGGAAAAAGAGGTAGTCAATCGATTTAGGGAATATCCTTTGCAACAAGGCTATTAATCTGCCCGACACGGTCATTATCTTGTTTCTTTTCCTTTTTCTGATGCCTTTCAGAACCCAGGTTGCCACATATTCGGGAGACATCATCTTCTTCTCCTCCCTGGGTGAAACGCCCTGTTCAGATCCGTCTGCCAACAAGGCGTGTCTACGTATATCGGAGGAGGTAAATCCGGGCATGATGATCATAACATGAAGCCTCTGAGTCATGTATTCAATCCTTAGTGTCTCCAGGAAACCGTGGATGGCGAACTTTGAGGCAGAATATCCTGTTCGCCCCGGCAGTCCGTGATAGCCAGCCGTAGATGATACTCCTACTATCGAACCTTTGTTGGCGACCACATAGGGAAGGGCATACCTCGTGCAGTAGACAGTGCCCCAGAAATTCACATCCATAAGTCGCTTTAGCACTGATATTTCCACCTCCTCAAATAAAGCTCTCATAGAAATGCCGGCATTGTTGATAAGGATGTGTATTGTACCGAATTTTTCGATGGTTGCCTCCACCATTCTCCGGCAGTCTTCCTCTTTTGAGACATCGGTAACGACGGCAAGTGATACGGCACCTATGCTGTTTATCTCCTCCTCGAGTGAACGGAGCTTGTCGGCCGACCGTGCTGCAACTACTACCTTGCTGCCATTGCGGGCAAATTCCAGTGCTGTGGCCCTGCCTATGCCTGATGAAGCACCGGTCACAATCACTACCTTGTCTTTGAAGTTATAGCGTCTCATGCTATCAATGATGGCGGACAAAGATAGTTACAAATTAAGGTCATCAGTCCCGGGGGATTTTTTTTTACAATTTTCCATAAAAGTCAATTATTTTTTTGATCGGAAAATTATTTGCTCTACATTTGCACACGCAAAAAATGGGACTGATTCAGTAGCTCAGCTGGTAGAGCACATCCCTTTTAAGGATGGGGTCCTGGGTTCGAATCCCAGCTGGATCACAAGACAAACAATGCTCCGAGAGGAGCATTTGTTGTTTGAAGAGAGGAATAAGACCTTGGTCTTAATTCCTCGAAGAAAACAACAAATGATAAGTCCCGACACCGTCGGGACGGCATTGTTTGTTTTGTAAGAGCCCCCTCCAGGGATCATGCCGCCGCCAGGCGGCATGATCCCGTATAAAAATAAAGACGCCCTGGATGGACGTCTTTACAGTATGTTCTATAAAACGAGTTTATTTCGACAACACCGGTATCTGCCTGCTGATAGATTCTTCGAGTGAGATCAGGGTCTCGGTTCTCATTACCCCGGGTATTACCTGGAGCTTATCCGTAAGGACTTCACGCAGATGCTCATTATCACGGGTATAAACTTTGATGAATAGCGAATAGTTGCCTGTTGTGTAGTGACATTCAATTACTTCCGGTATATCCTTAAGCTTCTTGATGACTTCCTTGTATTTGCCGGGGTTATCAAGAAACATCCCTATGTATGCACAGGTTCTGAACCCGACCATCACCGGATCAACCTTGAACTCTGACCCTTTTATTACACCAATCCGTATCAGTCTCTGAACCCTCTGATGTATCGCTGCACCCGACACGTTGCAGTCGCGCGCTACCTCCAGATAGGGTATCCTGGCATTCTTGGTGATAATGTCCAGGATCTTTCTGTCCAAATTGTCAATTTGTAAATTTTCTGCCATGATTAGTTATCATATTAAAGTTTATAAATCCTATTCCGCCCATAAATTTACAAATTTAAAGTGAAATGACCTTAATTCCTATTAATTATTCCGGTGATTTGGCTTACAGTGGCAAATCCTCTGCCGTCAAGAAATGAAGTTATTCCGGCGATTACGTTAACGGCCGTCCGCGGGTCAATAAATGAAGCTGTACCGACCTGTACGGCAGTAGCGCCGGCCATTATAAACTCAAGAGCATCTTGGGCATTCATGATACCTCCTATACCGATAACAGGGATGGAGACGTTTTTTGCGGCCTGCCATACCATCCTGAGAGCCACCGGCTTGATTGCCGGGCCGGAGAGACCTCCAGTTACGGTGGAGAGTTTGGGCTTCATGGTACCGGCGTCTACAGCCATCCCGACGAGGGTATTGATCAGCGAGATGGCATCAGCTCCCTCATCTTCGGAGATGCGGGCAAACTCAGTTATGTCTGTGACATTAGGTGACAGCTTGACAATCAGCGTTTTGCGATAAGCTTTTCTTACTGCGGCAATGACTTCAGATGCAGCACCGGGATTGGTTCCGAAGATCATTCCCCCTCTCTTCACATTGGGGCATGAGATATTCAGCTCGATGGCAGGTATTGCATCCAGGTTGTCAAGACGGCGGGAGAGCTCAGTATACTCCTCCACGGTGTTGCCGTTCACATTGACTATGACATTTGTATCATACTGTGAAAGACGTGGATATATATTCGTTTCAAAGTAATCGATGCCTTTGTTCTGAAGTCCCACCGCGTTCAGCATACCGGAAGCGGTCTCTGCCATTCTAGGGTAGGGATTACCTTCCCTGGACTCGAGGGTGGTTCCCTTGACAATGATACCGCCCAGTTGTGCAATATCAATGAAATCGTCAAACTCGGAACCGTATCCGCAGGTGCCTGATGCCATCAGCACCGGGTTTTTAAAGAGAAGTGATCCTATTTTTATCCGGAGGTCTGCCATTTCAGGTTGCGTACGTTAAACACCGGTCCGTCAGTGCATGTGCAAAGGTTACCAGAGGTGGTAGGCACCACACAGCACAGGCATGCACCTATGCCGCATGCCATCATGTTCTCGAGAGACACCTCACAGAAAATGTCCCTGTCAAGGCATTCGGCAGCAACTGCTTTCATCATCAACTCAGGACCGCAGCTGTATACCCTGTCCCATTTCTCCTCTCTGAAAGCTGGTATACCGGTGACAAAGCCCCGGTATCCCTCCGACCCATCTTCCGTGGCAAGGTGTACCTCCCCAAGTTTCCTGAACTCGTCCTGTCCGATTATCCTTGACCGGTTGCGAAAGCCAAGCGCAAAATGAGGATAAGCGCCTGATTCAATTACTTTACGGCCGAGGTAGAACAGCGGAGCCATTCCGCAACCGCCACCTGTCAGAAGGACGCTCTCTCCCTTTTGAGGAAGGGTGAATGAGTTACCCAGCGGATAGATCAGGTTAAGTTTTTCACCTGCCTGCAACCTTGATAAATGCTCAGTTCCTTTGCCCGTAACCTGTATCAGAAGCGAGATGGTGTTTTCAGAATAATCGACATCATGCACGGAGAGTGGCCGGCGAAGAAAGGTCGCAGGGCTGTCATTAACCAGGGCCTCCGCGAACTGTCCGGGCAGGATTTCAGGCAAAGGTGTTGGGGAAGAAAGCTTTATGACATAGAATTTGTCTGCCAGCCGCCGGTTTTCAGTTACAGTGAAATCTTCTATCCTCTTTTTCATCAGAGCTCTTTACCCGCCTGCAAAGGTAGAAAATTTGAGTCGATTTTCTCAGGAAGGATAGTATTCTGAGCAGGTTTTATCTGAATAGAATAACAGAACCTTTGTCAGGACCTTATCCTTTGTTCCCTCTTCATCATTCCTCAGATTACCGGTACCTGATAATGTTTCAGGACTGTCTGAAGAGGAAACAGGACCGGGGGGCAGGTCAGTACCTTCAGCGACGGCCTCTCCTGAAACGCTCTCTTTCAGTGGAATATCGAATAACGTTGGCTGAGACGTGTATTTGTACATTGCACCACGACCGAACAGTAACCATTCTGCTGACAAAGAGGAATATTTATGCAGCATTTTCATCACAAAATCGAGGCTGGGATTGTTTCTTCCAGAGATTATATGAGAAATTCCTGATGGCTGAACCCCAATTTCCTCAGCAAATTGAGCAGCACTCTTGTTTTCACTCTGTAAAAAGGCAAGGATTCGCTCTTTCATATCAAAAAGTATTTGTTACAAATGTAAATAAACTATTAATTACATATGTAACTTTATTTGATTTACATTTGTAATTTAACATAAATGTACATCTTTGCATAACAAAGGAATTTCTCCATGAGAGCCCGTATGGCTGCCATTATTTACTTTAATTATCTGATTTAATTATTGACTTTAGAAGCGATTAATTACTGGTTATATGTATTTTATACTGATAATTGCATTCAATTCTAAACAATGAAGGCCTTTAAAGGTCGTATATAATAAACTATTATTGTATATAATTTAAGTTAATTGATTGATAATATGTTTTATATGCCTCAATATTATAGATAGCAGTTATAATTTACAAACGTAAATGAATGTTGATAACATCAGTAACTATATTTACTAGATGCCAATCAAATTTATGAGTTTACATTTGTAAATACGTCTGTTTTTGAGACGAATCATTAAGATCTGGGAAGAGATCTTTTTTAAGAGTACCCAGAAAAACCTTAAGTCGTCAGGAATCAATTTTTTGCGGTCTTTATCTCCCCTCTCCCGGAATTTTCAATTCTGGCCATGATTTCATAAGCATCACCTGGGCTGTGAGCTTTTAATTACCTGCATTCGGGAAGGCAACTGGGTTATCTTTTCAGACCCTCTCCCTGACAATAGACTGTTGTCATATGGGAACACGCCATTTAAACGCGATTAACTGGAAGAGGGCAGTGATAATCGCAAAGTCAGAGGGAAAAGTTCTCAAGGCTTAGCATGGGGCATGAGATAAGGGGGATGTGGTAAGGGGTTAGGATCCTTGCTCCTTGCTCAACTGCAGGCGCCGCCGCAGCCGCTGTCCCTGCTGCCGCATGAGGAACAGCCTGTTGACGGACCCGCCAACTCTTCCTGGGTAGCTTCACGTACACCAATGATCTTGCCTGAGAAATGCAGGTCAGTGCCGGCAAGCGGATGGTTGAAATCCATTTTTACGAAATCATCACCGATCTCTGTCACAATGCCGTTCATCCGTTCACCGTGCGAATCCATCATGGGTACGGTATTGCCCACAAAACATATTTCGCTCCTCAGAACTCCTTCATCTTCAAAGATATTTCTCGGCAGGCTGATCAACATCTCCTCGCGCTTCTCACCGTAGGCATTAACAGCATCGAGGTGGAAATCAAAGACTGATCCATCCTCCAGTCCTGCCAGGTTTTCTTCAAATGCCGGCAGTAACCTTCCTGTTCCAAAAACAAAATTCAAGGGAGCAGCCTCCTCTACTGTCTCGAGTAACTTGCCCTTGCTGTCACCCTCGTGAAGAGTATAGACAAGTGAAACAAATCTACTATATTCAAGTTTCATAATTATTTGTTTTATAATTAATTATATGATTTATATGATTTAAAACTGAAAGCTTACTCTTATCTCAGGTGAACCATAGGTATAGTACTCCGGCTGTCTCAGAGCCCAGAGAAAACTCATGTTCAGAGAGGCTCTGCCACCCAGAGGCTGGGATATTCCCGGCCCGAGAAGAAAGGCATCCGAATATATCCTTCCTCCGGAATCAGGCAAGCCGCTGATTAATGAAACATATGAGTCATCAAGACTTAGTCCTTCATACATAGCCTGACCAAAGATACCAAGGTGGATGCCGACTGGCAGGATATTATTCAGATCCCGTAAGAGCATGAACCGGACAAAAGAGTTGCCGCCGTAAATGGTGGTTTTAATATTTGGAGTAGCATAATACTGGAATGACGGACCTGCTGCTATGGCTACGCGCGGCAGTACCCATACCCCAATCATGGGAGACACTTCTATGTTGGTATAGTCTCCAAACTGCAACCCGAAGTTGCCGCCGAAAAACAACCTCTCCCTGAGAGGCGGTCGCTGATCCGGTTTGTTCGGCCGCTGATCCGTTACAGTCTTTTGTGGATCATACACAGTCTTTTCCTGCTCTGGTACGGTCTGTCCAAACAATCTTATATTCAGTAATATACCTGCAATTATGACAATGACCTTCTTCATCGTGTGTAATCCTGTAAAGAGGGTACAAATAAAAGCAAAATTAGTATATTTACAGTATGTGTCCTTGACTAAAAGATACAAAACCTATCCAACATACTGAAAATAAAATGAATATCATTGTCACCGGAGCATCGTCAGGCATTGGCAGGGAGGTCGTCATGAAACTGGCTGCGGACCCCCGGAACCGTCTGATAGCCATTGCCCGCAACGAAGAAGCCGTCAGGAGCCTGGCCGAAGGCTGTTCGGGCAAAAATATCACCGGAATAGCCATGGATATTGCCGGGCCGGGATCATCGCTCAGAGAGCTTAAAAAGAGGCTCAGCATTGATCCCGGCCGGATAGACATTCTTATTAATAATGCCGGCCATCTCGTGAATAAGCCATTCACAGAACATAGTGAAAATGAGATCGCATCACTGGTTTCTGTCAACTTCACTGCGGCAGCAGTCCTGATTGCAGAGCTTATGCCTCTTTTCGTAAAAGGTTCTCATGTTGTCAACATTGGCAGTATGGGAGGCTTTCAGGGCAGCCTGAAGTTTGCAGGTCTCTCCTACTACAGCGCTACCAAGGGAGCGCTGGCGATACTTACCGAGTGCCTTGCGGCTGAATATTCTGACAGGGGTATCTCATTCAATTGCCTCTGTCCCGGGTCGGTGCAGACAGAGATGTTCAGCCGGGCTTTCCCCGGTGTCACCGCGTCTGTCACACCCGCAGAGATGGCATCATTTATTGCGGATTTTGCCATTAACGGAAATAAATTCTTTAACGGGAAAATTCTGCCTGTGGCACTCTCTGTGCCATAGCAAGTGCTTAACCTTTGTATTCCTTCACCGTAATTCTGCCTGTAACGGCAAGTAAGCCATTGAATGCCAGGGCCTTCAGTTCATCCTCACCCGGATAGACAAAGATCGGCGCAATCTTTTGCACCAGGGCGCTTATTCTCTCCACATGTTTTGCATCATATGCCAGTCCTCCTGTCATTATGATGGCATCCACATTTCCGCCAAGGACAGCAGCCATTCCTCCTATCTCCTTGGCTGTCTGGTAGCTGCAGCCTTCCACAATAAGGGCAGCGTACTCATCGCCCGCTTCTGCCCTTTTGCTTGCTTCCATGAAGCTGTTGGTGCCTAGATAAGCAACCATTCCTCCCTTGCCCGCTATCATCGAACTCACCTCATCAAGTGAATGCCTTCCACTGAAGCAGATTTCAGCAAGTTGTAACGCGGGCAACCCGCCGCTGCGCTCAGGCGAGTACGGCCCGTCACCGTTCAGCGCGTTATTGACATCTATCACTCTCCCTTTCCGGTGAGCTCCGACACTTATTCCTCCTCCCATGTGAGCAATGACCAGGTTCAGGTCCTCATACTCCTTGCCGACCGAGGCAGCATATAGCCGTGCAACAGCCTTCTGGTTAAGTGCATGAAAGATCGATTTTCTGCTTATAGCCGGATGACCTGAGAGGCGGGCAACCGGTTCCAGTTCATCAACAACCACAGGGTCAACGATATAAGCTTTAGCCTCAGGGAGGTCCTTTTTCATCTCGCCTGCTATAAGCGCCCCCAGATTGCTGGCGTGTTCTCCGTTCACTGCCTCAGACAGATGTTTCTTCATCAGGTCATTGACTTCATAAATACCCGATTCAATTGGATTTACCAATCCTCCCCTGCCTACAATGGCTATAATATTCTTCAGATCCGTCTTTTCAGATTCAAGAGCCTTCATAATAATGTCATGCCTGAAGGTCAGCTGATCAACTATTCTCCTGAAACCTGCAAGTTCTTCGGCAGTATGCCTCAGTGTCTTCTCAAAGAGCTGTTTATCGCCGTCATACAATGCAAGCTTCGTACTGGTTGATCCTGGATTTACAGCCAGTATAAGTCTTTTTTCCATCAGTTCTTATCTTTTGTAGCTGCCATCAGGCATGCAAGTGCCACACAGTAATATTTTGACAGTTCGCTTTCACTTCTTGACATGAGCACCACAGGTTTTGAGGTGCCGCAGATCATTCCTGCAAGCTCGCCCCCGCCGAAAAGCATCAGTCCCTTGTAAAAAGGATTACATGCCTCAAGAGAGGGGAAAAGCAGTATATCGGCATCACCGGCGAGCGGGGTATCCACACCCTTTATCCTGACGCTGTTGGGATCGCAGGCCAGAAAGAGATCAACAGGCCCATCCATCACACAAGAAGGTATCTGACCCCTCTGTGCCATCTTGCACATGACCGAATAGTCGAGAGTACTGGGAAAGTGTCTGCTCACCTTCTCCGATGCTCCGATAAGTGCCACTGAAGGTTTGGGTATGCCGAACTTTCCTGCCATTGCGATGGCATACCCTGCCATGGCTACTTTCTGATCAAGATCGGGGAATGGTATCACCGCAGTATCGGTAACAAAAAGAAGCTTGTGATAGGCCGGGATCTCAATGGCGCAGACATAGCTCATCACTGCCTTTGGCGGCAGAAGGCCGTGGTCCTTGTCCATCACGACCCTGAGAAATTTATCCGTGCCGACAAGTCCTTTCATAACAATATCAGTCTCCCCTGAAGCAGTCATACTGACAGCAAGTTCGGCAGCGGTCTTTTCGTTGCCTGCTTCAATGATAGTAAAGCGCTCGGGATCCGCGCCTGTTTCAAGACATGTCCTGATTATCTGTTCCCTCCTGCCTATCATTATAGCCTCTGCAAAGCCCTCACTGACAGCCCTGTACAGAGATCCGACCGTGTTCGGATCCTGTGCCCAGGCTACTGCTATCGTATGGCTTCGTCCTGATGATCTGACAGTGTCAGCCATCTGCCTGAGGCTGGTGATCATCCTATTCTGTTTTTGATATGGCAGCTGCAAGAAGGATGCTGTAATACTTTGCCTGGTCAGAGTCGCTCCTGGATGTCAGCACAATTGGCGCGGTGGCCCCGAGGATCACTGCGGCCACGCCGGCATGGGCAAAGAAAACAAGTGACTTATAGAGCACGTTACCCACTTCAATATCAGGCATCAGCAGCAGGTCGGTGTCGCCTGCCACTTCGCTGCGAATACCCTTATGTGTCGCGCTCTCGAGGCTGATGGCATTGTCAAAAGCCAGAGGACCATCAATGAGGCAATGCTTGATCTGGTCACGCTGGTTCATCTTAGACAGCAGTGCAGCATCAAGTGTGGCCTGCATGGTCTCGCTGACCATCTCAACGGCACCCAGAACTGCAACCTTGGGCATATCAATGCCCAGCTTGTTGAGACACTCTACCGAATTGTTCACAATGGAGATCTTATCCTGCAGGTTCGGTGCAATGTTCATCGCAACGTCAGTCACGGCTATCAGTTTATGATAGGCTTCCACCTCAAACAAGGCAAAGTGTGAGAGTAGAGAGCCTGATCTGAGGCCCCATTCCTTATTAAGCACCGCCTTGAGCAGTGATGATGTCCCCACCTGGCCCTTCATAAGTATGTCGGCCTGATTGCTTCGAACCATCTTGACGGCTATCTCCACTGCCATATCAGTATCCGGCTCATGGATTATCCTGACACCTGACAGGTCAAGATTATATTGAACAGCAAGATTCTGCACAGCTTCCTTGTCACCCACAAGTATCGGTTCGATAAAACCGTCATGTGCTGCCTGCAAAGCTGAAGTGAGTGAGTTATGATCCTGAGCTGCCGCGAGGACCAGTCTCCGGGTCGGTTTATCAACCAGCAGTTCCTTGAGTTCTGAGAGGTGTTTTAATACCATGATATAGAGGGTTTAATGAGTTAGCTTCTCAACTATTTCCTGAGTGTCTGAGGCGATTACAAATTCTTCATCCGTGGTGATCACAATAACTTTAACCTTCGAGGAAGCTTTGGATATCAGAAGGTCTTTTGCCCTGGCGCGCTTGTTCTGGTCATCATCGATCTCTATTCCAAGATACTCCATACCGGTGCAGATCATCTTCCGGGTATTGATGTCATTTTCGCCCACACCGGCAGTGAAAACGAGCAGGTCAAGGCCGTTCAGTGCAGCGACATAGGCGCCAATGAACTTCTTGATCTTATAGGAGTACATATTAAGGGCCAGGATAGCCTTGGGGTTGCCTTCGCCGGCGGCAGCCTCAAGGTCCCTCATATCTGATGACAGTTGTGAGATACCTGCCACACCGCTTTTCTTATTGATCATGTTATTCACACCGCTGACGCTCAGTCCTTCCTTTTCAGCAAGATACAGAAGCACACCGGGATCTATCTCGCCGGTACGGGTACCCATTATCAGTCCGTCGACAGGAGTGAATCCCATTGAGGTGTCAATAGACTTACCGTTCTCTATGGCAGTGATTGAGGCTCCGTTGCCCAGATGGCAGGTAATGATCTTGGTATTGTGAAAGTCCATGTTGAGGAGCTTGCAGGCTTTCTCAGCCACAAACTTGTGGCTTGTTCCATGGAACCCGTATTTGCGGATCCTGTACTTTTCATAGTATTCGTACGGGATGGCGTACATGTACGCATAGTCAGGCATGGTCTGGTGGAAAGATGTATCAAAGACGGCTACCTGGGGTATGCCCGGAAGCAGTTTCTCGCATGAGAGGATGCCTTTAAGGTGAGCAGGGTTGTGCAACGGTGCGAGTTCGCCGCACTTTTCAATATCCCGTTTGACATCGGCGTTTATCAGCACAGATTCTTTGAAGTTTTCGCCACCGTGCGCAACACGATGCCCCACTGCCTTTATCTCGTTGATGTTTTTGATAACGCCGTGTTCGGGATTAACGAGAGCTTCCATGACCATATTGATACCGACAGTATGGTCAGGGATGTCTAGCACAACCCTATACGGATCCTTTCCGGCAGGCTTGTGTGTCAGTATTCCGTCGATGATGCCGATACGTTCAATAAGGCCTTTGGCAAGGACCTCTGAACTGTCAGTCATATTAAACAGCTGGTACTTGATGGAGGAGCTGCCACAGTTAAGAACAAGGATCATCATGATAGTGCACTGTTACTTATTCAGGCCTGCTGCCTGGTTTGCAGCTATGGCAATAACGTTAATAATATCACTCACCGAGCAGCCCCTTGACAGATCGTTTATCGGCGCCGCCATGCCCTGGAGAACAGGCCCGATGGCCTGAGCATGGGCAAGACGTTCAACGAGTTTGTACGCTATGTTACCACATTCCAGGTTAGGGAAGATAAGTACGTTAGCCTTGCCGGCGATCTTGCTTCCGGGAGCTTTCTTCTGGCCTATCGCTTCAATCAGTGCAGCATCAGCCTGAAGTTCACCCTCGAACATGAATTCAGGGGCCATCTCCTTTGCCATCCTGGTGGCGTTCACGACTTTATCCACCATCTCATGTTTGGCACTTCCCATCGTTGAAAAGCTGAGAAGGGCAACCTTGGGTTCAACACCTAAAAGCGTTTTTGTAGTGCGAGCGGTGCATACGGCTATTTCTGCAAGCTCTTTGTCCGTCGGATCAGGATAAACTGCTCCGTCTGCAAAAACTATCACTCCGTCAGCCCCAAACTCCTTGTCTTTCAATATCATGATAAATGCCCCGGATACTACTGAGATGCCCGGGGCCGTCTTTACAATCTGTAAAGCAGGCCTGAGAACATCGCCTGTTGTGTTGCGTGCTCCGGCCACCTCACCATCTACGTCACCGTTTTTTATCATCATTACACCCAGGTAGAGCGGATCTTCAATGAGCCTGGAAGCCTCTTCCCTCGTCAGTCCCTTGCTCTTTCTCAGCTCGACCATCAGATCAATGTACTTATCCTTCATGGGGTGACTGACCGGATTAATGATCGTTGCCTTATCGATATTCTTCAATCCCAAGCTTTCTGCCAGTGCCATAATCTCCTTTGGGTCTCCGAGAAGCGTAATGCGCGCAATACCTTCAGCTATTACAGCATCTGCCGCTTTCAGGGTCCTCTCTTCAGTGCCCTCGGGTAAAACTATTCTTTTGTTATACCTTTTGGCATTCATTCTGATCTGCTCGAGCAATTCCATTGTCAATCAATAATTTAGTTTAGTAATAGTTATGGGTTAAAAGTAGAAAAAAAAAGTGTAACCGCACCATGATCAAATCCATGATTAAAATCAGATTTTAAAATTTTAGTTACTTTTTTTTCAAAATGGCCAATATGGCGGCAGTCTATTGGATCAATTCTATATTTTTGACATGATAATTCCCGGATGATGCAGATGAGTGTTACCATTAAGGAACTTGAGGAGTTTGCAGCCTCATGTGAAGGTGAAATGCGAATCGACAGAGCCTCCAGGCTCATGTATGCCACGGATGCTTCCATATACCGTGAGGAGCCGGCAGCAGTTTTTTATCCGGCCCACACTGAAGATCTGAAAAAGCTTCTGTCATTTGCATCGAGGCACGGGGTGGGCATCATTCCGAGAGCCGCTGGCACCTCACTTGCAGGCCAGGTGGTAGGTTCAGGCATAGTTGCCGATATGTCGCGGAGCTTCGGACGCATACTGGAGATTAACAAGGCAGACAGGTGGGTTAGGCTCGAACCGGGCGTTGTCCCGGACGAGCTGAACGCCATCCTTAAAAATGACGGGCTTCTCTTCGGGCCCGAGACCTCCACCTCCAACAGATGCAATATAGGAGGCATGATAGGCAACAACGGTTGCGGACTGCATTCCGTAGTATATGGCTCCGTCAGGGATCATATCATTGAAGTCAAAGTACTGCTCCGTGATGGTTCCGAGGCTGTCTTCGGTCCTGTCTCTGCGGAAGAACTTACTCAGAGATGTGCCCTAAAAGGAGCGGAAGGTGAATTATACAGGGAGATCATATCCATGATGGGCAATAAGGTCAACAGAGACTCCATCATACGCGATTATCCCGGAAAAGATATCCCCAGGCGCAACACAGGCTATGCCCTTGACGACCTTCTTTACAGCGAGCCGTTCACACCGGGCAGCGGCAGGCCTGTCAATCTTGCGAGGCTCATATGCGGATCGGAGGGCACACTGGCCATAGTCACTGAGGCGAAGCTGGGTCTGGTGCCCCTGCCACCACCGGTGAAAGCCCTCGTTTGCGTTCATCTGCTCAAGCGCAATGATGCCTTCCGGGCTAATCTCATTGCATTGAAATACAATCCATGGGCTGTAGAGTTGATGGACAGCAACATTTTGAACCTGGCAGCAGCTGTCGAGAGTCAGAAGCGAAACATGTTTTTTATCGAGGGCGAGCCGGGCGCCCTGCTGTTTGTCGAGCTGTGCGCTCAGAACAAAAATGAAATAACGGCTGTCGCCTCAGACATGGAGGATGAGATGAGGGCTGAAGGACTGGGATATGCCTTTCCGACCGTTTGGGGCACTAATGTAAAAAGAGTATGGGATCTGCGTAAGGCCGGCCTCGGCATCCTGTCGAACATGCCCGGCGATGCCAAACCGATATCGCTCATCGAAGACTGCGCTGTGGCAGTGGAAAAGCTTGGAGACTTCGTGACCGATATTGAAGAAATGCTTACTTCATACGGGAAAGAATCTGTCTATCATGCACATATTGGAACAGGTGAGCTGCATATAAGGCCGTTGATGGATCTGAAAGACCCTCAGGATGTGAAGCTCCTGCGAACCATCGGAGAGAAGACAGCCGCCATAGTGAAAAAGTACCATGGATCAATGAGTGGTGAACATGGCGACGGCCGTCTGAGGGGCGAGTTCATTCCACTTATCATCGGAGAGCATAACTATCAGCTTAACAAAAGGTTAAAGCAATTATTCGACCCGCATGGCATCCTGAATCCCGGTAAGATCGTACACACCCCTCCTATGGACACATCACTGAGATATGTCCCCGGAAGACCTACCCCTGAGCTGAAGACATGGTATGATTTCTCGGCTGAAGGGGGTGTGGTAAGGGCTGCTGAGAAGTGCAACGGGTCAGGCGATTGCCGCAAGAGCAGCGTCATTGGCGGTACCATGTGTCCGAGCTACATGGCCACAGGCGATGAACGCCTTACCACCAGGGCAAGGGCCAACATCGTAAGGGAGATGCTGTATGCCGACAGGCGCGATCCGTGGGACAGCAGCGAGATGCATGACATACTTGATCTCTGTCTTGCCTGCAAGGGATGCAAGAGCGAGTGCCCGTCAGGGGTGGATATGGCCAAGCTGAAGTCGGAGTTCCTTCAGCATTATAACGACAGTCACGGGGCTCCGCTGCGCTCCAGGCTGATAGCCTCACTCCCGATGATTGACAGGTTCTTTTCGCTCATTCCCGGTATCTTCAACCTCTTTGCATCAAACAGGATTACTTCATCAATAATTAAAAGGATAACCGGCTTTGCACCCGCGAGGAGCTTACCATTGCTCGCACCTTTGACATTCAGGAGATGGCTGAGGAAAAACCTCGGGAGGCTTAATCCTGTAAGGCCGGTCGGGGAGCTTTACATCTTTGCCGACGAGTTCACCAACCATAATGATACACATGTAGGCATCAGTGCAGTTAAGCTTCTTACCGGTCTGGGTTACAGAGTGCTGACGGTCAGACACTCACCCAGCGCCAGAACATATATATCAAAAGGATTCCTCCGCAAAGCGAAGGAGATGATAATCAATAATATTGAGGTCTTTGAACCCCTTATCAGCTCTGACATCCCGCTGGTAGGACTTGAGCCGTCGGCAGTACTTGGTTTCAGGGATGAGTTTCCTGATCTTGCAGGTGAAATCTACCGCGGCAAGGCGCTGAAAGTGGCAGAGAACACTCTGCTGTTAGAGGAATTCCTGGTCAGGGAGTTTGCAAAAGGAAAGATCACCAGTGAGATGTTCCGCAGTGACAGTGCTGAAGTGCTTGTACATGTGCATTGCCAGCAAAAAGCTATAGTTACATCTGCGCCGGTAATCGCTGCGCTGAGCATACCTTCAGGCTTCACTGTAAGGGAGATACCCTCAGGATGCTGCGGGATGGCCGGTGCCTTTGGCTATGAAAAAGAACACTATGATCTCTCGCAGAAAGTAGGTGAGCTTGTACTCTTCCCGGATGTCAGGAGTACGTCGCCGGAGACGGTCGTGGTTGCGCCCGGGACAAGCTGCAGGCACCATATCAAGGATGGGACGGGCCGTGTTGCATTGCACCCGGCCGAGGTGCTGTGCGCTGCGCTAAAGGTTAAAGATTAAAGGAGAAAGGCGAAAGGCTAAAGCAGGGTAAACTGGTCGGCATCACGCCAGACAGGCATGTCTGCCCTGTACCGGTCAAGAGCCTCCCTTGACAGCTCAGCAGATACCACACCTTCAGCAAAAGGCTCAAGAGAGGCAAGTGTTTCTCCTTTGGGACTTATTATTACAGAGTCGCCCGAATAAGAAGTACCGTCCGGGGTTGTCCCCACTCTGTTCACACCAATAACATAACACTGGTTCTCAATTGCCCTTGCTAAAAGGAGTGTTTTCCAGACATGGCTTCGGACTACAGGCCAGTTGGCAGAATAGATAATGACATCACTGTCACCCCTGTTGCGCGACCATACCGGGAAGCGCAGATCATAACACACCTGCAGATTAAAGTTAAACTCACGGTAACTGCGTATAATTCTCTCGTTGCCACGACTGTAAACAGTATGCTCTCCACTCATTGAATGGAGGTGCCGCTTGTCATAAACAGTCACTTCTCCCTGGGGTGTGATGAAGAGCATACGGTTAAAGAATTTATCGTCCTCCCTGATAATAACCGATCCGCATAATGCAAAACCTCCTGATAAGGCTTTCTTTTTCATCCAGAGAACCGTTGGCCCTTCCATTGTCTCAGCGAGGTGTGCGGGATCCATTGAGAAAGCAGTGGTAAACATCTCGGGCAAAACGACCAGTTCTGTATCACTGCCCGCAAGACTGAGCAGGGAAGAAATGTGTGACAGGTTGACATTTATGTCTTCCCATCTGAGATCAGTCTGTATGATGGTCGCTTTCATACAAATAAAAAACAGGCCTGAGGCCTGTTCTTTAATTAGTAATTATTTCAGTTCCCTTTTGTTGCCGATTGATATTCATTGAATATTCCAGTCACCAGGGGCTTATAATAGACCCAGAAGAATCTCTTGGCGTCATTTTCATTCTCTGAGTAGAAGAATGTTTTTGCCTTCTTGTCCATGTTCATGAACCTGGAAGTCCAGAAAGGAATATCATTGTTGGCAAAATCACCTGAGAAATAGAATGTACGTCCTGATACAGGATCCTGCACTATTGCAGGAAAGACTGACGTCAGCTCATTCGCAGCCAGAAGGGTGTCACCTTCAGGGGTAGTATTGAGTTTGAAAGAAGACACGATGGTGTTCTTCCCGGGGTCAATAATATCAAAGCTGTTGGCAAATGTGACCAGTTGCGGAAGATTATATTTCTCTGTGTAGGGGCTTGCTGTCGTTATAACAGGCATTGGTGAGGTCAGATGTTGACCTTCCTCCAGCACGACTATGCTGTTTTCTCTCAGTAGCACTACACCTGATTTGGTAAAGTTCCAGGGTTTCTGGGTCTGCTTCCTGTATAGTGCCGGCATCCATTCGGGCACACCCTGGGCTGATAAGGTATCGAGGGTGGGGTAATACTGACCCATCCATTTTGTGGACGTGATGCCCAGCAGTTCTTCGGTTTTGAATCTCTCAAGGTCTGCAGTAGGATAATCAAATGTGTTGTATTCGACCAGGACCAGCTTTTCCCGTTTTTTCATTTCGGACATAAGCAGGTAGTCATTATTGTTGAGGCCTCCGTAAAGTTTTCGTGACCGGCGCGCTTTTTTTATACCCTGGTACCAGTCGTTGAAGAATACACCGTAAGTATCTGTGTAATAGAGAGCATCGTTATTGTCGGCCAGGTCAATCAGCTCTGTCAGACGGAAATCCTTTTTTCTGAACTGTTTCTCTCTGACCGGTCTTAGTGGGACAAAGCCAAAATAATCTTTTGATGCCGACATACTGCCTCCCTTGCCTTTCCTGACAAAACGGTCATTGGTCATAACATAGACGAAGGACCGGTGTCCCAGCCTTTTGAGTGTGGGAACCGTCTTGTCAAGAATGACGACATTCATAGGTTTCTTTTCCTGGAAGGCCCATCTGAGGAAGCTGACTGCCGGTAATAACAGCAATGCTGCCAGAACGATAATGGTAATCAGGAGAGGTTTTTTCATGGTATCCAAAAATTTGCTAAGTTCCTGTTACAAATTAGTTTCTTCTCCAATAAGAACCAATTTACGGGAATTTAATTGCTAAAAGTATTAATTAATTTCATTTAAAGAAAATAATTTTCCCGAAAAATGGCATAAGACATGCCTCTGCTTGGGAATTTGTGATAATTTGCAACAGAAATTGCCGAAGAGCCATATGTTTTCAAATCAGCCACTTGCAGACAGGTTAAGACCAAAGTCACTTGATGAATTTGTTGGTCAGGATCATCTTGTTGGCCCTGAAGGTGTTCTAAGGAAGGTGATTGAATCAGGCAATGTTCCATCATTTATCCTGTGGGGCCCTCCCGGAGTCGGCAAAACGACCCTCGCACGGATAGTGGCGGTAAAGCTCGAAAGATCGTTCTTCCAGCTCAGCGCAGTGAGCAGCGGAGTGAAGGAGGTACGGGAGACTATCGAGAAGGCAAAGAGCCAGCAGTTCTTCGGCAAACCAAATCCTATACTCTTCATTGACGAGATACATCGTTTCAACAAGTCGCAGCAGGACTCGCTGCTGGGGGCTGTTGAACAGGGGATACTGACGCTGATCGGCGCCACTACGGAAAACCCTTCGTTTGAAGTTATCTCCCCCCTTCTTTCAAGATGCCAGGTTTATGTGCTTAAACCTCTTGGTGATGAAGAACTTAAAGGCCTGGTTGACAAGTCGCTAACGAGCGACTTCTACCTTAAACAATACTCGGTACGCGTAGTAGAGTACGAGGCACTGATGCGCATCAGTGGTGGTGATGCCAGGAAACTTTACAATGCTCTTGAGCTCACCGTGTCGCTCGAGGCTGAGAAAGGCAGTGATGAGATTGTCATCACAGACGAGATGGTTCTCAGCCATGTACAGCAGAACCTTGCGATGTATGACAAGAACGGGGAGCAGCATTATGATATCATCTCCGCCTTCATTAAATCACTCAGAGGCTCTGATCCCAACGCTGCCGTTTACTGGCTGGCACGCATGGTTGAAGGCGGTGAGGATGTGAAGTTCATTGCCCGCAGGATGGTGATACTGGCTGCAGAGGATATCGGCATAGCCAATCCCAACGCATTGTTGCTGGCGCAGGCCTGTTTCAATGCCGTCAATCTGGTTGGCTGGCCGGAGTCCAGAATTATCCTCTCCGAAACGGCTGTTTACCTGGCTACTTCGCCAAAGAGCAACGCTGCATACATGGCCATCGAGAGCGCTATAGGCGCAGTGCATGAGTACGGTGATCTGCCTGTGCCGCTGCATCTCCGCAATGCTCCTACAAGATTGATGAAGGATCTCGGCTATCATAAGGGCTACAAATATGCCCATGAATTTGAAGGGAATTTTATCGTTGACAATTATCTTCCCGAAGAAATTTCCGGTACGGTTTTTTACGAGCCAGGTTCTAACCCGCGCGAGGATGAGATACGAAAACAGCTTGCCGCCCGGTGGCATGAAATTTATAAATATAAGCTTGGAGACAAATAGTTTTTTTACTAAATTTAGAGCATGAAAATCAGAAGGCCTGGCGTGATTTTGGCTGAGGATCTACTTAATAATTCACATTAATAAAAACTACTAACAAAACATTTTAATTAATTAATAACCAGAATATTATGAAAAAATTATTCATTCTCTTACCGGCTTTATTAGTGGCATCAGTCTGCAGTGCACAGACGCTGGACGAGATCATTAACAAGTACTATGCAGCCAATGGAACAGAGATACTGGAGAAAGCTACGACACTGTATCTTGAGGGTAATGTAAGCCAGATGGGCACTGAAATGCCGATATTCATCAGTGTTAAGAAACCAAACAAGGTGAAGGTAGTAATTTCCTTTAGCGGAATGGACATCATCACCGCCTTTGACGGGGAGAAGGGTTTTATGATTAATCCTCTTTCCGGCGCCACTGACCCTGTCGAGATACCGGCCGAGCAGCTTGCAAGTGTACAGGATTACAACATGTTCCGCGACAATGTGCTGGATAATTTCAAAGCAGGCAGGGTGAAGCTGGAGGGTGTGGAAGATGTCAACGGCAAACCAGCCTACAAGCTTTCCATCACTGACGAAGCCGGAACGGTCACAGGAGCTTTCATAGACAAGGAGAGCTTCCTGACTGTGAAAACCACCGCCAAGGTGAATCAGATGGGTCAGGAGATGGAGGTAGAGTCATTTATTACTGAATACATGGACATCAACGGTGTCAAGTTTGCAAAGGTCATTAAGCAGATGGTCAACGGGATGGAGCTTGGAGGCATGACCTTCACAAAGGTTGAGATTGACAAGCCATTGGAAGATTCTGTATTCAAGATCAATTAAACATGCGCAAGCCGTACAGACAGGTCTGACACCTGCCTGATTGCAGATTGATATACATAAAAATGCCACCGTTTCGGGTGGCATTTTTATTTCAGAGGCAGGCCTGTAAGCCGGATTCTGTCGTGATGCGGCATCCTGCTAGAGGATTAAGCATCTGTCTCGTCATTTATCTGGTCCCGCAATTGCTTGCGGGCTCATACGACCCACCCCCCGGCTCGGGCGAGCAGCCCTTAAACGCCGGTATACATGGTCTTTCAACCCATCAGGTGTACGGCTCCCGGTGTCACCACCGGGACCGGTGAGCTTTTACCTCACCTTTTCACCAATTCCACGCCGTGAAGCGTGGCTGTCGTTCTCTGTTACACTGCTATACCCTTTCGGATATCTTCCCGTTAGGAAGGATGGTGCTCTCTGTTGCCCGGACTTTCCTCTCCCGGCCTTGCGGTCAGGGGCGACGAAACGGCCTGCCAGGATGCAAAAATACTATATTTCACTGGAATTCCGGTCATGCAGCCAATCATTTGCCGTCCAGTGCACAGACAGGTCTCAGACCCTTCTCTACCGATGTTTAATGACGATTAAGGTTGCCCCGCCGACCCCAAACCGGCTGAAGGGGGCATCCTGGCAACTGCATGAACGGTAGTCTTCAGCAATGATACGCCATATCTCATCCTTCAGCCTGCCGATGCCAGCACCGTGTATAAAAACAATCTCAGCGACTCCTGCTCTTATGGCGCTGTCCAGCTCCCCCCTGAACCGGGCAAGCTGCCTCTCAACAGCATCCCCCTGGTTGTATCCCGGTTTCAGGTGAAGATCTACGACCTTTGGGAGTCTGCCTGCAGGGGCTTTATAAGATGTCATCTCTCTTAAATAATTATCAAAAATAGCTAATTTTGGCCGCAATCAGTCAGCAATGAAGAACCATCCGGGAGATATAAGGATAGACGACTACAGGTATGATCTGCCCCAGGAGAGAATAGCCAGATATCCTTTGCCTGAGAGAGACGAGTCAAAGCTACTCCTATGGGACGGAAAGAGTATTTCAGACAGGGTATTCAAAGAGCTGCCTGCCATTCTTGAAAGGGATGATCTGCTCGTTTTCAACAATACAAGGGTCATCAGGGCTCGGCTTCTTTTCACAAAAGAGAGCGGAGCGGCAATTGAGATCTTTTGTCTTGAGCCACATGAACCGCGCGAATTTTCACAAAACCTTGCTTCTGCCGGTCCTGTCGAATGGAAGTGTCTCATCGGCAATCTGAAAAGGTGGAAGGCAGGCATGCTCCAGGCACGCTTCGTTCATGAAAAGTCAGGTAAAATCCTTTTTGCTGAAAAACTGGAAGCCGACGGTGACACATTCACTGTCAGGTTTTCATGGGAAGATGACCAGGTGTCTTTCGGTGAGGTGCTTGAAGCAATGGGCCATGTTCCCATCCCTCCCTACCTTGGAAGAAATGATGAGGAGAGCGATGCCGTAACCTATCAGACCGTCTATGCCCGCATTAACGGATCTGTCGCCGCTCCGACAGCAGGGCTTCATTTTACTCCCTCTGTCCTGCAGGCTCTGACAGATAAAGGCATCGGGATTGCTGAAATAACGCTGCATGTAAGCGCCGGAACATTCAGGCCGGTCAAATCTGAAATGATATATGACCACCTGATGCATACGGAGCATTTCTTTGTCACCATAGATACTTTACATGCGCTGAGAGGACGAAATATCATCGCGGTGGGTACTACTACCGTCAGGACCCTTGAAAGCCTATATTGGCTGGGAATCAGGTGGGCGGAAAGCCGATGGCCTGCGGAAGGTATCCCGCACGTTGCACAATGGGAGCCTTACAAAAATGATTCCCGGATTACGATGGAGTCCTCCCTTGATCATCTTATCAGAATGATGGAACAGAAAAAAACTGATGTCCTGGAAGCCACAACCAGCTTAATCATTGTTCCCGGGTACAGGTTCCGGGCTATTAGTGGAATGCTGACCAATTACCACCAGCCTGGCAGCACCCTGCTCCTACTTGTTGCAGCTCTTACGGGTGAGGTATGGAAAGAAATCTACAGTCATGCTCTAACTGCAGGATACAGGTTCCTGAGCTACGGCGACAGCATGCTGCTGATGCCCTGATCAGCGGATCTCCTTAGAGGTGCCAACTCCCTTCAGAAAAGATTCTGACAAAAAGATTAAATTTTCATCACCGATCTGTTTTTCATTTCACAATGATGATAAATATTATATTTTAGCCGGCTGAAATCCGAGAAGGATACCTTTGACTGATCTTCAATAATTATAAAATTCTGGATTAATGGATAATCAAGCCCTGTTAACTTGTTTTCTTGTTGGGGCCATTTTCGTCGGAGCTGTTCTGATCTTTTCAGGCATTGTGGCTCCAAGATCCTTTGCTCCCAACAAGTTTGACCCTTATGAATGCGGTATTCCGACTAAAGGGACTACCTGGTTGCAGTTCAACGTAGGATACTATCTGTTCGCTATCCTCTTCCTGGTTTTTGACGCAGAAGTAGTCTTCCTGTTCCCCTGGGCCGTGGTAATGAAAGAGGTTGGGATGGTGGCATTCGCCGAAATCGTGATCTTCATGATCATCCTCGGTCTCGGTCTTGCATATGCATGGAAAAAACACGCGCTCACATGGGAATAAAAGGAATAAGGGATGATGAGTTCAAGGATAACGAAACCCTTGATAAACTGAAGGAATTAGGTGGAAACGTATTCCTGTCAACGATAGATGATGTAATAAACTGGGGCCGCAGGAATTCACTCTGGCCGCTGACCTTTGCCACCAGTTGTTGCGGTATTGAGATGATGGCTACCGGTGCCCCGCGGCATGACTTTGCCCGTTTCGGGATGGAAGTGTACCGTGCCAGCCCCCGGCAGGCTGATCTGATTGTCATTGCCGGCACCATTAATAATAAGATGGCTCCTGTGCTGAAACTGCTCTACGAACAGATGTCAGAGCCCAAGTATGTGCTGGCGATGGGAGCCTGTGCAGTATCAGGCGGACCGTTCTTTCTTAACTCATACTGTGTTGTAAAGGGTGCAGATAATATCATTCCGGTAGATGTTTATGTCCCCGGCTGCCCTCCTCGTCCCGAAGCTCTTCTCTATGGCATGCTTCAGTTGCAGAGGAAGATCAATACAGAGACCATGAAATCAAGAAAGCTACGCAATAAGTCACACGACATTAAGTAACACACTGATGGATAATACACAGCTTGCTGCCTCTGCAGCCGTTCTTGCTCCCGGGTCTCAAATAGTCCAGGGGAAGCAATTTGTTGAGGTTACCGTGACACCTGAACTTCTTGTTTCAACTGCCACCGCACTCAAACAGAACAATGAGACCCGGTTCGACATGCTTGTGTGCGTCAGCGGTGTGGACTGGGGCAAAGAGCTGGGAACGGTTTATCATCTAAGGTCGACTGAATTTAATCATATGATCGTCCTGAAGACAAAGGTATCAGACAGGGAGAATCCTGAAATCGATTCTCTCTGTTCTCTCTGGCCGGCAGCCGATTTTCATGAGAGAGAGGTCTTTGATCTGCTTGGTATAAAGTTCAGGGGACATCCCGACCTGCGCCGGCTCTTTCTTGACAGCACGTGGGGTTACCCGCTCAGGAAAGATTATAAGGACGACATTAATATTCTTGCCAAA
>Ga0209745_1000332_pt1 | contig 28027 bp, 23 predicted proteins | sample BarGraNGADG00312_FD_184495 | JGI IMG/M metagenome (GOLD analysis project Ga0209745, IMG submission 184495) | Arctic peat soil microbial communities from Barrow, Alaska - Barrow Graham LP Ref core NGADG0004-312 (SPAdes) (version 2) | ecosystem: Environmental > Terrestrial > Soil > Wetlands > Peat...
CAGACGAAACGGAGCGACAATCACTGGGAGCAATGAATGCCACCGGGAGAGCGCAGCCAAGTCTGGTACCCTGAGCTCGTAGCACTGCTGCGCACCGAAGACCAAGTCGGGCCAGCCCTCACGCGAGAGAGTTCGGTGAGAACCAGACTGGCGCTCGAGCTGCCACCCGATTCGGAGCAAGGCAGCGTAGACACGACGAGCTTTCGCGGATGGCCAGATGCTCACGCGGCGCGGAAGGAGACGTCAAGGAGTTCGCCCGGCGCCTCCGCGTGATCGAGACGTTCGGCGAGCACTCGGAGCGCGAGCGCCTGGACGCGGGCGATTGCTTCGTCTCGCGTGGCGCCGTAGCAGAGCACGCCGGCCAGGTCCGGGACCTCGGCAATCCAGCGACCGTCGTCCTCGAGCTCGAGTTCGATCTGGAAACTGAGGCTCACGAGGGTACTCTAACACGACCACAAGCCGCTGCCCAGCAAGCGCTTGCAGCCGACGGCGGCTCGCGCGATCATGAGCCGCCGGCACAGTTCCACCTCTGTCAGCGGCGCTCCTGGCGCGAGCCGCAGTGTGACGATGCTGTCGCACAGCCGAATGTACGCCGTACCGGCCAGCGTGCGTGTGGTGGGCCGACGCGAACCGAGCCGGGACTTGCCCGCCGAAGCCATCTCTCCCCCTGGATCCCCTCATCAGCCCCTGCAGGCGCGTCGGTGCAGCTCGAGCCTACCAGATCAGGAATCAGGAATTGGGATTCAGAACTCCTTCTGCTCGGTGCGTTCGATGATCTCGTCCTGCAGCCCCTTCGTCAGGTCGCAGAAGTAGTCGCTGTACCCGGCAACGCGGACGATCAGATCGCGGTGCTTCTCGGGCTCCTTCTGCGCTGCACGCAGCGTGTCCCCCGTCACCACGTTGAACTGGATGTGGTGGCCGTCCAGCTTGAAGTACGCCCTGACGAGGTGCGCGAGCTGGTCAATCCCCTCCGCCCCCTCGAGCAGCGCCGGCGTGAACTTCTGGTTCAGCAGGGTGCCGCCGCTGCGCGCGTGGTCCATCCGCGACGCCGACTTGATCACCGCCGTCGGTCCGCAGCGGTCCGCGCCCTGGGCCGGCGAGATGCCGTCCGAGACTGGCACACACGCGTGTCTCCCATCCGGCGTCGCGCCGCACACCGAGCCGAAGTAGACGTGGCACGTCGTCGAGAGGTAGTTCACGTGGTAGACCGAACCGGTCGGCCCGCGCCGGCCGTCGATCTGCGTGAACAGCCAGTCGCACAGCAGGGTGACGAATGCGTCGGCGTATTCGTCGTCGTTGCCGTACTTCGGTGTCTTGTTGACGAGCAGCTGGCGGAGCGATTCGTGGCCGATGAAGTTGTCGCGCACCGCCTTGACGAGGGCGGGCATCGTGACGTGGCCGTGATCGAACACGTGGTACTTGATGGCCGAGAGGCTGTCGGCCGCCGTGCCCGGCCCCACCGGCATGATGTAGCGCGTGTTGTAGCGCGCGCCGCCGGCGTTGTAGTCGCGCGCGTTCCTGATGCAGTCGTCGGTGATGATCGACAGGAACGGCGCCGGCATCAGCGTCGCGTACATCCGCTCGATGATGTGGCTGCCGGCAATCTTCACGTCGATGAAGTGCTGCAGTTGCCGGCGGAACGCCTCGAGGAATTGCTCGAACGATTCGAAGGTTGCCGGGTCGCCGGTCTTCGGCCCGATCTGCCGCTTTGTGCGCGGATCGTACCCGTCGTTCAGCGTGACCTCGATCACCTTCGGCAAGTTGAAGTAGCCCGTGAGGATGTAGCTTTCCTTGCCGAACGCGCCCACCTCGACACAGCCGCTGGTACCGCCGCAGCGCGCGTCCTCGACCGACTTGCCCTGCCGCACCAGCTCGGCCACGACCATGTCGGCATTGAAGATCGACGGCTGGCCCCAGCCCTTGCGGATGACCTCGCAGGCCTTCTCGAGGAAGCGATCGGGGCTCTTCTTGCTCAGCTGGATGTTCGACGACGGCTGCAGTAGCCGCATCTCGTCGATGACCTCGAGGACCAGGTACGTGACATCGTTGACGCCGTCGCTGCCGTCGGCCTTCAGGCCGCCGTTGCAGATGTTCGAGAAGTCGGTGTACGTTCCGCTCTCGGCCGCCGTCACGCCCACCTTGGGTGGCGCCGGCTGGTTGTTGAACTTGACCCAGAAGCACTGGAGCAGTTCTTTGGCGCGCTCCCGCGTCAGGGTGCCCGCCTCGATCTCGCGCTTGTAGTAGGGATAGAGATGCTGATCGAGACGCCCCGGGCAGAACGAGTCCCAGGTGTTCAGCTCCGTGATGACACCGAGGTGGACGAACCAGTACGTCTGCAGCGCCTCCCAGAACGTGCGGGCAGGGTGTTCAGGAACCCAGGCGCAGTTGGCGGCAATCTGCTCGAGTTCCGCCTTGCGCACCGGGTCGGCCTCGGCCGCAGCAAGGCGCGCGGCGTCCTCGGCGTGGCGACGTGCGAACCGGATGACGGCGTCGGCCGCGAGGCGCATGCCCTTCAGTTGCTGCCGCTTGTCGTACGCCTCGAGATCGTGGAGATCATCGATCGCCGCCAGTTCGCGGTCGATGCCCGCCTGCAGTCCCGACAGCCCTTTCTCGTAGATCTTCCCGTCGGCCACCGTGTGGCCTGGGGCGCGCTGCTCCATGAACTCGGTGAAAACACCCGCCTCGTACGCATGCTTCCACGCGTCGGGCAGTTCCCCGAACATGCGATGCCGCATCGAGCGTTCGCGCCAGTAGGGGATCACGTCGTCGCGATACGCGTCGCGCGCCTGCTGGTCAATGGCAAACGAGATCTTCTCCCGCGAGTCGAGGATGTCGAGGTCCTCGAGCGTGTGACAGCACAGCTCCGGGTAGGTCGGCGTCGCCTTCGGGGCGGGTCCGCGTTCGCCGACGATCAGCTCGCCCGGTTCGATATACAGCGCCTTCCGGTCCATCAGGTACTGGAAGGACAGGGCGCGGAGAATCGGCAGCGGCGCCGCCGGCGCTTCACGGTAGAACGCCGTCATCAACTCCGCACGCTCGCTGGACAGCGTGGGCTTCCGGTCGAGGCTCTGCTGGCGCAGCCTGGTCACACGTTCCGTCATGACGACCCTCCTGGTCGGACGATCAGCCCGTATTCCTCGAGCAGGCGAACGACGTGCGCCTGCGTGTCGGCCGATGGGGGCTGGGTGTCGGCCAGGGGATAAGGACGCTGAAGCCGGTCGTACTTGGCCATGCCGGCCCGGTGGTACGGAAGCACGTCGACTCGCGTGAGGCGCAGCGCCGAGAGGAACGCACCGGTCTCGCGGACGTTCTCGTCATCGTCGTTCACGCCGGGGATCAGCGGGAAACGCACGAGGATGTTGGAGTGGACCGCGGCCAGCCGCTCGAGGTTATGGAGAATGCGGATATTCGACGAGCCGGTATACGCGAGATGCCGCTCCTCGTCCATCATCTTGAGGTCGAAGAGAAACAGATCGGCGTCGCGGGCCACTTCGAGCAAGGCGCCAGTGTCCGCGTGGCCGCAGGTGTCCACCGCGACGTGGATGGCGGACGCGCGGCACGAGCGAACCATGTCGAGAAGGAACGCGGGCTGCATCAGCGGCTCGCCGCCCGAGAAGGTGACGCCGCCTTCCGACTCGTCGTAGAAGATGCGGTCGCGCTCGATTTCCGCCATCAGCGCGTCCACGCTCATCGTCCGTCCAACGAGTTCGCGCGCGCCGGTCGGGCACGCCTGGGCGCAGGCGCCGCACGTGTCGCACGCGTCGGGCGCGATCGGGCCCTTGTCGGCGGCGGGCTGCACGGCGTGGTGCGGGCACGCCGTCGTGCAGCCCAGGCACCGGATGCAGCGCTCCGGCTTCGGCATGAACTCGGGCTGAAGGAGCTGGCTTTCGGGGCTGTGGCACCAGGCGCAGCGGAGCGGACAGCCCTTCAGGAAGACGGTGGTTCGGATGCCCGGGCCGTCGTGGATGGCAAACCGCTCGATGCGCAGAATCCGGCCTTCGGCCACCGGTATGCCGAGAAACGCCGGGTCGGTCCATGTCGCACAGGTCACGTCAGGCCCCTACCAATTGCCACGCTCTCCAAGAATGGTGACCACCTGGCCGTAGCGTTCGGCCGAGCCGCGCCAGTTGCGGGTGACGGCGCGCTCGGCGCCATCGAGGTCGCCGGCGCGGATGGCGTCTACAAGGACTGAGTGCTCGCGCGCGGCCTCGTCGAAGGCGCAGACGATGGCGCTGGTATACACGCGCTCGTAGCGCTCAGCCTGCGGCTGGAGGACGTCGAGTTCCGACAGCAGTCGGGGGCCGGCAGCCGCGGTCGTGTACGCACGGTGGAAGCGCACGTGCAAATCGTGGGCACGCACGATGTCGGGCGGCCGCGACGCGGACGCGTCACGCAGGTCTTCGGCCAGACGCGCCATCTCGCCGGCCAGCGCCTGCCGCCTGACCGGCTCGAGGCCGGCGGCCAGCCGGGCGGCGGCCGATTCGAAGGCGCCCACCATCAGGAAGATTTCGCGCATGTCATCCGCCGTCAGGGGCGCGACGATGGCACGCAGCATGGTTCCGGCGTGCGACGGGCTGACGAACCCTTCCTGCTGGAGGCGCTGCAGCGCAGCCCGGACCGGCGTCCGGCTGACGCCCAGGCGCAGCGACAGCTCCGTTTCGACCAGCGGCGCACCCGGGGCGAGGCGCCCGGCCACGATCAGATCGCGCATCCGCAGGTAGGCGGACGTCGTCACTTCCTGGCGCGGCACCAGGCGGATGACCCGTCGCGAGGGCGACCGACGGCCGGCGGGCGTGGAGGCCATGCGGAGGTCAGCGGCTTTCGATGTGGAACGCGGCATTTGTCCCTGTCACTCGTCCTATCAATCTACATTATTGCACCAGGCATTGCACACAGTTTGGTATACAATCCGCGCCAGCACGCGTGAAGACTGGCAACGGTTCTTTGTGGCTCAATCCGGAGGTTTTTCATGGCTCATACTCGCATCGTGCGACCCGTCACGTCGGCGGTGGCCGCGTTCGTCCTCCTGCTCGCGTTCGTGTTCATCGGCTACGGTTCGCTCTCGGCCCAGGCGCCTGCCCGCCCGGCCAAGCCCGTCGCCGCGGCGCCGGCAGCCGCCCCTGCGGTAACGGCGGATTCGGTGTTCCGCGTCAAGGCGTGGGATCAGTTCGTGTCGATGCGGGGCAGTTCGCCCTTCAAGGACCTGAAGTGGCAGTTCATCGGACCGACGAGCATCAGCGGACGCGTCGTGGATGTCGCGGTCGCCAACCGCAAGGGGAAGACGCGGGTCATCTACGTGGCCACCGCGTCCGGCGGCCTGTGGAAGACGGAGAACGAGGGCACGACGTTCGAGCCGATCTTCGAGCAGGCGGCGTCCGTGCAGGGCGGCAACGTGGAAGTTGCGCCGTCCGACCCGAACATCATCTGGTTCGGGACGGGCGAGGCGAACATCTTCCGCAGCTCGAACGCGGGCGTGGGTGTCTACAAGTCGACCGACGCGGGCAAGACGTGGCAGCACATGGGCCTGCCCTCCACCCACACCATCGCGCGCATCCTCATCCACCCGACGAACCCGGACATCGTCTACCTGGCGGCCGGCGGCCACGAGTGGACCGACAACGAGGAGCGTGGCGTCTACAAGACCACCGACGGCGGCAAGACGTGGGACAAGATCCTTTACGTTGACGCGAAGACCGGCGCGAATGACCTCGTGATGGATCCGACGGATCCGAACGTCCTCTACGCGACGACGTGGCAGCGTATCCGGAACAAGTGGAACGACCCGCGCACCCTGCCGGGCTACACGGGCACCGGCATCCGCAAGACCACCGACGGCGGCAAGACCTGGACGCCGATCAACGAGGGGCTGTCGGTTCCCGACCGTCGCGGGCGGATCGGCATCGACATCGCGCGCTCGAACCCGAACGTCCTCTACGCGTTCGTCGACAACTACGAGATCGCGCGGCAGGCGAAGCCGGGCGAAATGGACTCGTACGGCCGGCCGAAACAGGGCACGATCAAGGGCGCCGAGATCTACCGGTCGGACAACAAGGGCCAGGCCTGGAAGAAGGTCAGCGAGTCGAATGCCTTCATGGAGGGCGCGGCGGCCACCTACGGCTGGGTCTTCTCCCAGGTCCGTGTGGACCCGAACAACGAGAACACGGTCTACTTCATGGGCCTCGCCCTGAACCAGAGCACCGACGGCGGCAAGACCTTCAAGGTGCTGCGCGGCATGCACAGCGACCACCACGCGCTGTGGATTGACCCGGCGAACTCCGACAACCTGCTCAACGGCAACGACGGCGGCGTGGTGATGTCCTACGACTTCGGCAAGACGTGGCGGCAGTTCACCGACAACCTCCCGGTGGCCACGTTCTTCAACGTGGCGTTCGACATGGCGATGCCGGTCCACGTGTACGGCTCGGTACAGGACCACGGCAGCTACCGCGCGATCGTCGACCTGAGCAAGGGGCGCGACAAGATCCCGACGCAGGCGTTCGAGGAGACGCTGGGAGGCGAGGGGACGACCCATGCGATCGACACCAGCGACAACAACACGGTCTACGCGTCGAGCTTCTACGGGAACCTCGACCGGGCCGATTTCTCGAAGCCCGGGACGACCGGCGGCTTCAGGACGATGCCGTTCCAGATGACGAACATCATGCCGAAGGCCGGCGAGGGCGAGCCGCCGCTGCGCGGCCAGTGGATGGCGCCGACCATCGTGTCGCCGCACGACCCGAACGTCGTCTATCACGGCCTGCAGTACGTCTTCCGCTCGATGCACAAGGGCGACGCCTGGGAACGGATCAGCCCCGACCTCACCGGCAACGTCGTGTCGATGATCGGCGATATCCCGTACCAGACGCTCTACGCGCTGGCCGAGTCGCCGAAACGCTTCGGGCTGCTCTATGCCGGGACCGACGATGGCCGCCTGCACCTCACGCGGGATGGCGGGAAGGCGTGGACCGAGCTGACGGCAAACCTGCCGCAGAAGAAGTGGATCTCGCGCATCGTGCCGTCCACGTTCGACGAGGGCACGGTGTACGTGACGCAGAACGGCAAGCGCGACGACGAGTTCGCCGCCTACGTCTACAAGTCCACCGATTTCGGCAAGACGTTCAAGAGCATCGTCGGGAATATCCCGTGCGGGCCGGTCAACGTGATCCGCGAGGATCCGTCGAATCCGAAGATCCTCTACGTCGGCACCGATATGGGCGTGTATGTGACGACCGATGGCGGGACGACGTGGACCGTGCTCGGCGGCAACCTGCCGTCCACCTTCGTGCACGACCTGGTCGTTCACCCGCGCGACCGGATCATCGCGATCGCGACGCACGGCCGCGGCATCTGGGTGATGGACGCCGTGCCCGTGCAGAAAAAATAGGGGTCGGGTGTACTTTTCGTTCTTGGCCGGCTTGCCTGACGGATTTGTCATCCGTCAGGCGGCCCTCTGAGGAGTGAGTCATCGCTCCTGCCGCGCAACCGACACGGCAGCGGGTTGCGTCCACGCGACCCACCCGTTCGAGTCGGTGATCTCCTCGCCGGAGATCACCAGGCTGACGCGGCCGAGCGGCCGGCCCCACCTCTATTTCCTCGTGGGCTGCGACGGCTGCTGCCAGTCGATTTTCAGGTTGTGCGCGCCCCGTGTCGTGATGCGGGTGTCCGCGTCCAGCACGAGCAGCGCTGGCTTGTTCCCGATCTCCATTGCGGTGAGGTAGACCAGCCGGGTCACCTTCTCCATCTTCGCGTAGTCGACCCGGGCCTCGACGTCGGCCGGCTGATGGTAGTCGTCGGTGGTCCCACAGAAGAACCAGACGGCGGGGATGCCGTAGCGGAGGTACGGGTAGTGGTCGCTGCGGAAGAAGAACCGGTCGGGATGGGCCTGGTCCTGGAACTTGTAGTCGAGCGTCAGCTTCGTGACCTTCCGGTTCGTCTCGTTGATTGCCTGGTCCAGTTCCATGCTCACCTTGTTGGAGCCGATCAGGTAGATGCCGTTCGGGTCGTTGCGCGACAGCATGTCGAGGTTGAGTGCCGCGCTGATCTTCTCGACGGGCACCGGGCTGTGGCTGGCAAAGTAGTGGGCGCCGTAGAGGCCTTTTTCCTCTCCGGTGTGCCAGACGAAGATGACCGACCGCTTCGGCCGCTCGACGAGCAGCGCCCGGCCCAGCGAGAACATGGCGACCACGCCCGAGATGTTGTCGTCGGCCCCGGGGAACACCTGGTCTTCGCGGTAGCCGATGCCGTCGTGGTGCGAGCCGATCAGCACGTACTCGTTCTTGAGAACGGGGTCGCTGCCCTCGACCATCGCGACGACGTTTCGCGTGGCGCCCTTGCGCGACTCGAAGCCGACGATTACGTCGACCTGGCGGCCGGCGACCTCGTGCGACGGCGGGCGCTGGCCCGCGGCCACGCGGTCGAAGAGCTGATCCAGTTCCCCGCGGGAGATTCCCAGTAAACCGGCCGCGGCGTCGTGCCTGAGGTCCACCTGGAACACCGCCGGCTGGAACCCCGAGCCGAGGCTGATCTCCGTATCCATCGGTCGCCCGCGCTCGATGTTGTCGAACGACAGGTTCCGGGCCGCCAGAGCGGCCTCGCGTTCCTTCGGGATCACCGTGAGGATGGCCACCGCCCCTTTCTCGCGGGCGATCGTGGCGCGGCGGGCGAGGAGGCTAAGGTTCTCGGCCCGCCGGAGCGAGTGCGAGGTCGGTAACGGGGCATCGAGGATCAGCACCACCTTGTTCTTGAGATCGAGGTCGGCGAAGTCGTCCCATCCCAGGGCCGGGGCGTTCGCCCCGAGGCCCAGGAACACCAGCCCGCCCGAGGCCGAGCTCGGGGCGACCCAACGGCCGCGCACGCCGAAGGCGGCGGGCGCGTGGTAGATCGTGCGGCTGGCGCTGGTCGCCACCTCGATACGGGAGTTCGCTTCCGACAGCTTCGAGATGTCGAGGGCGAGGTCCTGGAAGAACGACCCGCCGGGCATCAGCGGCTTCAGGCCGATGCGCTCGGCGGCGAGGGCGATGTAGCGCGAGGCGATCTCCAGTTCCACCGACGGCGTATTGCGCCCCTTGAATTCGGGCGCACCGAGGAACTGCATGTGAAACTTCATCTCGTCGGCGCGAATCGCCTGGACGCCCTTTGCCTGGCCGGCGACCGGCGCCGCCGCCCAGCCGAGAACGACAACCGCGAGCACGAGGGACCGAACGTCACTGATGCGCATCCTGCCTCCTGGAAAATGCCGTCAGCTTACTTCAAGTCGAGCGGATCGTCGCGGGACCAGGAACTTCGTTTCGATGATGGCGCGGAGCCCGTCCGGCGTCACACTCACGTTCCAGACGGTGGTTCCGCTCGCACGGCATGCACATACCCTTCGCTGCCATACTGCAAGATCGCTTGATCGGCGGTGAGAAGGGTTGCGTCGGATTCACGGGCGGTGGCGATGAGCATTCGATCGGCGGGGTCGCCATGAAACACGCCCGGCAGTCGGGTGCTGGAGATGCAGATGTGGGGTGTGAGTTCCGCCAGCCGGACGCCCGGCGCGGCGAGAGCCTCCCGAACCCAACTTTCGCAATCCGCTGCCAGCGTCAGCCGTCCCTTGGCCTCCAACATCGCGACTTCCCATACAGAGATGACGGACACGCGCAGAAGCCCATCCGGAACGGCTCTTTCCAGCATTCGGCGACTGGCGCTGCCCAAGCGGTTGTCCCCCAACATCAACCACACCCACACATGAGTATCCAGCAAGACCGGTCGCGTCATCGCTGCGCCTCCCACGTCTCGCCGGTTGGGGCGACGATGTCACCCGTGATCTTCCCCTTCCCGCGAAGATAGCCAAACAGCGGACGCTCCGGAGCCGGGTCAACCGGCACCAGTCGGGCCACCGGCTTGCCCCGCTTGGTGACCGTAATCGTTTCATGCTTTTCCGCCACACGATCCATGAGTTTCAGACACTGCGCCTTGAACAAACCTGCCGGGATATCCATAGACACCTCCGTGAACGCTTCATGTCAACGCTATGACTATGGTCACATGACCATGGACGCTCTTATTTGTCAAGCCGCGTTCATGCTCACCGTTGGATATTGTGTGACTCCAACCGGCGCGACCTCCTTCAAGCGCACTCGAGGGTCGCTTCTCCTGCGTGCCATCTCGTCGATCCCGCTGATCGCATCCGCCGCGTCGGCCTCCCCTCGCCATGTTACCCTGCAGCTCGAGTGGACCCATCAGTTCCAGTTCGCCGGTTACTATTCGGCCCTCGAGCGCGGGTACTACCGCGAAGCCGGTCTCGACGTCCGCATCGTTGAAACGAAGACTGGCGCCAAGCCTGCGATCCACCCGGGGTCGGGCTGACCCGCGCAGGACGGCCGGCCTGCTTCACGCGTCGCAGGCGAGCCTCGGAGCAGACGCGGCAGCGTTCTCGCGCCCACCATCCCTGCCGGATGTCCTGCAGCGGCGTCGGCGGTGTCCGGTGTCCGGGAGCGGGCGTTATCGGCTATGCTGCGGACGTTTACGAGGCTGGAGGCCCGAACGACGATGCGAAGTTACCGCGCCGGGGAACCCACTGAGGAGTACTGCCGCGTCTGCAAGATCGACCGGGTGCACACCGTCATCGTCGTGGACGAGGCGGGCCGGCCCATGCGCGTGCAGTGTGACTATTGCGGCAGCCAGCACAACTCGCGCGGCGTGGCCGCGCCCGCTCCGCGTGCGGGCGACGAACCGCCGGGACTGAGGCCCGCGCGCTCGACCGGCGGCGCTGAGAGTCAGCCGCTACCCCTGGTCTCGGACCGCGAACGGAGAGAGGAGCCTGTCATGGTGCATACCCCTGAGCCGGTGGACCTCGAACTGCTGCTGAGGCGAGTGATCCGCGAAGAGACCGGCCTCACCGCGGCAGTGCCGGCGGAGAAGTGGCGCGGCGGCGCGCTGGTCCTGCGCCCCGGCACGCCGGGTTTGCAGGAGAAGAGCTGGCCGATCGAGACCTTCTTCCACAAGGTGGTGATGATCCGCAACCGGCTGCGCACTCTGGAGCAGCAGGTGAACGGGATGGACATCCCGGAGGACGCGAAGGTGAAGCTCCAGGGATACATCACCGGCTGCTACGGATCGCTCTCCAGCTTCAATGTGCTCTTCGCCGACGAGGACGACCACTTCAAGGGGGCCGGCGGCGAATAGGACAGTGGGCGGCGCCGCAGGTCCAGGCTGAAGCCTTGCCCGACGACCGGCGAGAGCAGGATTGGGCGAATCCCCGTATGATGGGGAGCGTCGCTGTCGCCATTCCGGAGGAGATTATGAAACGCTTCGCGCTCGTCCTTGTCGTTCTCGCCCTCATGGTGTCGCCGGCCGTCGCCGATGTCACCCTCACGATGAGCCTATCGATCAGCGGACCGATGGCGGTGGACGGCACGGTCGTCGGTTTCGTCAAGGGCACGAAGGCCCGCTTTGACGTGAAGATGATGGGCCAGGACGCGTCGCTCCTGATTGACGCGACGACCAAGCAGCAGTGGATGGTCAATCACACAACCCGGCAGATCGAGCCGATGAATCCGCAGCAGGCGCTGGCCGGCCTCCCGATCAGCTTTGGCGAGGCGAAGGTGTCCGTCACGGCCACCGGGCAGACGAAGGAGATCCTGGGCCGCGTGTGCCAGGGCTTCAACGTCGAGGCGACTGTTCCGATGACGATCGGCGGCGAGACGCTGACGATGAAGTTGACCGGTCCGACGTGGATTGCCAAGGACGGACCGGGCGTGGCCGAGTACAGAGCGGCGCAGAAGGTCTTCGCGGACGTCGGCCTTTCCATGTCGCCGCTGGCCCAGGGGCCTCAAGGTAAGGCCATGACCGAGGTGACCAAGGCGCTGGGGGATGCCGGCCTGGTGATGGAGCAGGAAATCCGCATCACCATGGAGGGGACCGGCCAGGTCGCGCAGTTGATGGGCCAGATGGGCAACATGACGATGACGCTGAAAGTCACCGCGATTGCGACCGACCCCATCCCGGACGAGAAGTTCGCGTTCCCCGAGGGATACACCAAGAAGTAGGGGCGACCGGCCGGTCGCCCCTACCCTAGTTCTTCCAGCGACACGAGGCCGCGCCGGAGGGCCTGCACGATGGCCTGGGCGCGGTTCTCGACCTGCAGCTTCGCGAGCACGCTTCCCACGTGCGTCTTCACGGTTTCCTCGCCGATGCACAGCGCATCCGCGATCTCGCGGTTCGACAACCCAAGCGCCAGCCGCCTCAGGACCTCGCGCTCCCGCGCGGTCAATTCCTCCCGCGGCGACGAGGCGTGCAGCACCTGGTCGCTGGCGGACGGGTCGATGTAGGTCTTGCCACGGGCGACCGCGCGGACGGCGGCGAGCAGCGTTTCCGGCTCGGCGTCCTTTCGCACGTAGCCGACTGCGCCCGCCCGCAGGACGCCCATCATCCGCGCTTCGTCGATTGACGCCGTCAGGGCGATCACGCGGACGTCCGGCCGCCGCTCGAGCAGACGGCGCGTCGCCTCGATCCCGTCCATGCCGCCAGGCAGCAGGAGGTCTTGCAGGACGACCTGCGGATTCCACTCGTCGAGACGCTCCAGTAACTCCTCGCCGCTCGCCGCCGTCCCTACGACCGCGAGGTCGGAAAACGACTCGAGGTACGCCTTCAGGCTGCGTGTGACGACGCGGTGGTCGTCCACGAGCACAATGCGGATGGGATTCGTCATGCCGTCCTCACTATTTCAGCCGCGCTCGACAGGGAGCGCCGCGCGCGATGATAGGCGAGAGCGGCCCGCGCCGCAATCGTGCAGTTGAACACCATCAGCACGCTCCAGACTACGAGATCCACGCGATTGCGATCCAGGTTCCAGGGCAGTCCGCCCAGCCAGATCAGACAGAACGCGCCGTTGAAGAGGGCGCGACGCCGATAGGCGGCGACGTCGGCGGCCGACGGCTGTGGCGCGTGAGGGACGGACACTCGAACCAGGGTGCCCTTGCCCGGGGTGCTGGTGACGGCCACGGTGCCGCCGAGCGGCTCGACGCGGGCCCGCATGTTGCCCATGCCCATCCCGGCCGTCGCTTGTCCGGTGTCGAACCCCACGCCGTCGTCGTCGACCCGCAGCTGGACGCTGAAGGGCGTCGAGTCGAGCGTGACCGAGACGAGCGTTGCGCGCGCGTGGCGGCCGACGTTGGCGAGCGCTTCCTGCGCCACGCGGAAGATCGCCTGCTGCGCGCCCGGGGGCAGACTCTCGCTCGGCGGAAGGTCCCCCAGGGACAACCGGACATCGGCGCCGGTCCGGAAACGCAGGGCCTCGCACTGCTTCTTCAGTGCCTCGACGAGGCCGGTGTTCTCGAGCGGCGACGCGCGCAGCTGATCGAGCATCGCCTCCATCTCGGTCATCGCCTCGCGCGCCGAATCGCGCACTCGCGCAATCGCCGCGCTCGTGCCGGTCGGATCATTCCCGAAGCGCGCCTGGGCCGTGGCCGCCGCCGTCTGGATCACGAAGAGCTGCTGCTTGATGGAGTCGTGCAGGTCGCGAGCGAGCCGGTTGCGCTCCTCCTGGCTTGCGGCAGCGCGGATCTGCTCCTCGTAGCTCGACCGCAGGCGCTGCACGGATGCCTTGCGAACTTCCCTGAGCACCGAGTCGTGATCCTGCTCGCGGAAGCCGCCCCACGGCATGCCTTCCACGGTCTTCCACGAGTGGAGGAACAGGATGGTAACCGTGAGGAGCACGCCCAGCGCCTCGGCGCCGCCCCACCCGACGCTCTTCATTCCGATGAGCGCCCACACCTGCACGAGGGCGCCGAGGAAGACGACCGCGTGCGCGGCGCCCCACCAGCCGAGCGCCTTCCTCCGCGCCTCGTCGTCGTCGGTCCCGGCCATCGCGTGCGCCAGGAAGCCGATGCCACAGACGATTGCACCCGTGATCCGGGCGGCCATCCAGTCGGAGGAGGGCGGACCTCCCTCGAGCGGGACCCTGACGAGGTGTCCGCCCCAGGCGTAGAGGCCAACGCCGGCAACCCACGCGACGACCGCATACATCCTGAAGACGACGCGCGTGTCGAGAGCATCGAACGAAGTCTCGTTGTTCATGGGCACAATCTACGGTCCCGCCCGCCCGCGCGCATCACCTGATCTTCGCGAAATGGGTCCCTCGAACGGGGGATGAAGACCGGCTTGCGGCTCGCGACTGGCGGCTTGCGGCGATGTCACGCGGACGCGGCAGTACGGGTGAAGCCGGACACCGCCTTCAGCAGATTCTGCAACTCCCGGACGACGTGGTCGCTGCATTCCTGGCAACCGGCCGCGTCGTCCGCGCTCAACAGGCCAAGGTCCACCGCCAAGCGGAGCAAGTAGCGCACTTCCGCCGCCGAACCCAGCGCCACATCGATGAAGCGCTGGTACTCGCGCGGGCTGCGTCTGACGCAGCCTTCCACGATATTCGTTGGAGCCGACGTTGCGGCGCGGCGGAGTTGAGTGCTCAGGCCGTAACGCTCCGTCGGGGGCAAGTCCTCAGTCAGGCGGTAGACGTCGAGCGCCAGGCGGTGCGCCCGGTGGAAGACCTCGAGCTGGGCGGGGTTTCTGGGCATGGCCTTCCTGTCCTGCAAGACCGCCGCCAGCCGCAAGTCGCCAGCCGCCAGCCGGACGCCACCTCGTTTCCCTCTCGAGCGGCCGTCGTTCGAGCAGCAGGTCCAGGTTGCTGCGCATGACGACGTGCGGAACGACCTTGATCCTGGTCGGCGGCTTCGTGCCATCCAGCAGGAACTGGTAGAGCGCCTGCAGGGCGTGACGACCCTGGGTCACGGGCCGCTGGTAGATGGTGGCCGCGACCTGCCCCTGGCGGATTCGCGGCACCAGGGCCGGGAAGAGATCGGTGGTGACGATGGCGATCTGCCCGGTGCGGCCATTCCGCTCCACCGCGCGCAGCACGGGCAACGAGTTCACCGTGCTGACGTAGATGCCTTTCAGGTCCGGGTGCGCGTCGAGCACGGCCAGCGCACGCCGATATCCCGTCCGCTCGTCGTCGTGCGCCTCGACCACGGCCACCACGTGGACGCCCTGGCCTACCGCGTTGACGCTCGCGTCGAATCCGCGGAGTTTCTCCGCGTGGTCCTCGGTGCCGAGCCACCCGGTGAAGAACGCCACGTCCCCGCCATTCGGCAGGAAGCGCGAGAGCAGCTCGCCCGCGACCGATCCGACGGTGAATGGGTCGGCAGAGACTGACGCGAGGCGCTCGGTGTCCGGGGCGTCGGTGACGACACAGATGACGGGAATGTTGTTCCGGGCCGCCTGCCGAATGCACGGCTCGAGCGCGACCGGGTCCCCCGGCGCCACGATGATCCCGTTGACGCCGCTGGCCAGCGCCTGCTCGAACAGTTCGACCTCGCCTTCGCCGAGGCGCGGGTTGCTGCGAAACTCCACCTGGAGCGTCGGCTCGAACAGGGCGGCGGCTTCGCGGATGCCGTCGCGGAGTGAGTCCCAGAAGAGCGCGATCTCCTGCGGCAGCTGCACCGAGATGCGGATCGTGGTGCGCGACTTCAGGTGGCGGGCGGCGAGGTTCGGGCGGTAGCCGAGCGCGGCGGCGGTGTCGAGGACCCGCCGCCGGGTGTCCGGATTGATGCCCGGCTTGTCGTGGAGCGCCCGGTCGACCGTCCCGATCGAGACGCCCAGCGCGCGGGCGATGTCCTTGATGCCAACCGGCCGCGCCGGCGGCGGCACTCGCGCCCTCACTATTTCACCTTCCACTCCTGCACGCCCGCCGACCACTTCGGCTGCATCGTCAACTCCAGCCGGAGGCCCGAGGTGCTTACTGGCGCGAAGGTGACCCGGTTGTAGCGATCGCGCTCGACGAGGTAGGCGCCGAGGTTCTCCACCGGCTTCCAGGCGTCGCCGTCTCTGTAGAGCAGCCGCCAGGAGGCCGGCACCCGGACCTCGCCGTGCCCGGTGTCGTCGAACCAGTAGACCTCGACGTCCGACACGGTGGCCGGCTTCTGGAAGGCGTATTCGACCGATTCCGTCGTGCCCTTCGTCGGCCACCAGTCGAAGTACGACGCCGAGTCGTCCGAGGACGGCGGTTCCTCGCCGTCGTTGATCATCTTCGGACTTCGGCGGCTCTTGCCCGAAGCTGCGACTGTGCTCGTCGTCGCCACTGTCGGCCACGGCGTCGGTCGGGCCACCGATTCGACGCGCGGGATCCACACCAGCATCTCGCCACGACCGCGGTTGGCCCACGCGTAGTAGGGAATGGCCGTGAAGGGCTGTTCGGTCTTCGTCACCTTGCCCGCGGCATCGAAGGCGAGGCCGTACGCCTTCCCGGTGATCACCGTGACGCCGTTCAGCAGGTCCGGCCGGAACTGCGCGGAGAGCGCCGATGAGTCGGGCAGCAGGAGATTGCGCACGCGCTCGGTGGGGTTGTCGGGCCACTCGGCCGCGTAGACCAGCGGGCCGCGCTGGAGGGCGACGCGTTCGCGATCGGCTTCCACGCGGTCGTGCGCCTGCACGCGGCGGACCGGCATCGGCAGAACGAGTTCGATCAGGTCTCCCGGCTTCCACGTGCGGCGGAGCGGCACGTAGCCCTTGTCGAGTGCGACAGGCACCGCGGCGCCATTGACCTTGAGGACGACCGGTTCAGCGACCGGGTCGAGGAATCGGTAGAGGTCGCTCGGCACCGGCTCGTTGCGCGCCCAGCCCGGGATGCGGACGTTGATCGTGAAGTCGGCAGCCCGGTCCGGGGTCACCGTGAGCTTGACGCTCCCGTCCCACGGATAGCGGGTGACCTGCTGGAGCTTGATTGCGCGGCCGTTCTCGAGACGCACGTCGGCGGTGCCGGCCGCGAAGAGGTTCACGTAGATGGTGGTGCCGCTCTTTGCGTAGACGTAGCCCGGAACGGACGCCATGAACCTGGTCATGTTGCCCGGGCAGCAGGCGACGCCGAACCAGGGGCTGCGCGCGTGCTGGCCGGCCGACTCGAGCGGGTTCGGGTAGAAGAACGCCTTGCCGTCGAGCGAAACGCCCGAGAGGAGGCCGTTGTAGAGCGTCCGCTCCATCACGTCGATGTACTTCGCGTCGGCGTGGAGCAGGAACAGGCGGTGGTTCCAGAAGTCGTTGCCGATGGCCGCGCAGGTTTCGTTGTAGGCCGTCATGTTCGGCATCTCGTAGTCGCCGCCGAACGCCTCGCCGCGTCCCGTCGCGCCGATGCCGCCCGTGATGTAGAGCTTCTTCGCGACCAGGTTTCCCCAGATCGTGTCCGAGGTCTTCAGGTAGGCCGCATCGCCGGTGAGCGCGGCGACGTCGGCGATGCCGGAATACATGTAGGTGGCGCGGACGGCGTGGCCGACGGCCTCGGTCTGCTCCACGATTCTCGTCTGCGACTGGTTGTAGGCGCGTCCAGCGCCCTTGTCGCCATCCGGCCCGCGCTGATCCAGCATGAACTTCGCGAGGTCGAGATACTGCTCGTTGCCCGTCACCCGGTACAGCTTCACCAGCCCCATCTCGGTGATCTGGTGTCCGGGCCAGATCGACTTCTTGCCGGGGCCGAAGGTCCCGGTGAGCAGGTCCGCGGTGCGGATCGCGATATCGAGGAGCGTGCGCTTGCCGGTCGCTTGGTAATGCGCGACGGCCGCTTCGTACAGGTGCCCGAGATTGTACAGTTCGTGGCTGTCCACCTTCTCGAGTTCCCACCGTTTTGCGCCCGCCCAGGGGTGAGGGTGCTGCGGGTCGATAGTGCGGGTCGTGTAGAGGTACCCGTCCTTCTCCTGCGCGGCGCCGATCTTCGCGATCATCCCGTCAACGTAGGCATCGAGCTTCGGGTCAGGGTGGACGCTGAGCGTGTACGACGCGCCCTCGATCACCTTGTAGAGATCGGTGTCGTCGAACGGGTAGCCCGGGGCCTTCTTGTTTGTGAGTTCCTCACCGCGCAGCGCGCGGGCCGCGCGCTCGAAGTTGTCCACGCGGCCTGAGAGCTCGCATTGCTGGAACGCGAACGGGACGCTGACCACGCGGTTTGTTTCGATCCGCGGCGCCCAGAACACGTCGTCCAGGTGAACCGCCGTGAATGGCACCGGCTGCACGGGATAGTCGTGGGCGGGGGGCGCGGCCGGTTTCTGCGCGGAGAGCAGAGGCGATCCGGCGAGCCACCATCCGGCTGTGCACATGAGCATCGCCAGCACGGCGATTGTCGTTCTCACGCAAGCGCGCATACAGCACCTCGTCACGGTTCGTTCTTCCCCCTCCGGCAAGCGGCGTGTATTATACCGTGAACGTTCACGTACCTCGGCGCCTGGTCAACCCCCCGCCTCGATGACCGCAGGATCGATCGCTGTCGTCCTGCCACTCAGAACGGAGACGGTCGTGAAGCAGTGGCATCCCGCGCGGTTCTGCCTCCTCGTCCTCATTCCGACCCTCCTGGTTGCCGGCTGGCGAGCCGTTGGCAGCGCAGAGCGACGTGACGGCGGCCCGGTCGCGAACGCCGTGTCACTGGCGGCGCGGCCGTTTCCCCTGCAGGATGTCCGCCTGCTCGAGGGTCCCTTCCGCGAGGCGATGCTCCGCGATCAGAAGTACCTCCTCGACCTCGATCCCGATCGACTTCTCCATAACTTCCGCGTCAACGCCGGCCTGCCGTCTCGCGCCAAACCCCTGGGCGGGTGGGAGGCGCCCGACGTGGAGCTTCGCGGCCACACCGTTGGCCACTACCTGTCGGCGCTCGCGCTGATGTACGCGAGCACCGGCGACGAGCGGTTCAAGGTGCGGGGCGACAGTGTCGTGGCCGATCTGGCCAGGGTGCAGCAGGCCTCGCCGTCGCGCGGGTTCCACGAAGGTTACCTATCGGCATTTCCCGAGGAGCTCATCGACCGTGTGGACGCGCGCAAGCGGGTGTGGGCGCCGTACTACACGCTGCACAAGATCATGGCAGGCCTGCTCGACATGTATCAGCTCGCCGGGAATCGGCAAGCGCTCGACGCGCTCGTGAAGCAGGCGGATTGGGTGAAGTTCCGGATGGATCGGCTCAGCCGCGAACAGCAGCAGGCGATGCTGATGACGGAACACGGCGGCATGGTGGAGGTGCTGGCCAATCTCTACGCGGTCACCGGCGACCCGGATCACCTGCGCGTGGCGCGCCTGTTCGATCACGCGTTCGTGCTCGACCCGCTCGCGCGACGCGAGGACGCGCTCGACGGCCTGCACGCCAACACGCAGATCCCCAAGGTCATCGGCGCCGCACGCGAGTACGAGCTCGTCGGCGACGGGCGGTACCGGGATATCGCGCGCTTCTTCTGGGAACGCGTCGCGCTGCACCGCTCGTACGCCAACGGCGGTCACAGTGACGATGAGTCGTTCTTCCCGGTCGACACGTTCGCGCAGCACCTTGGCGCGTCGAGCTCGGAGACCTGCAACACCTACAACATGCTCAAGCTGACGCGCCACCTGTTCTCGTGGGAGCCGTCGGCCGGCCTGATGGACTTCTACGAGCGCGGGCTCTACAACCACATCCTCGCGTCGCAGGACCCGGAAACGGGCGGCATGATCTACTACTGCCCGTTTCTGCCCGGCGCGTTCCGGACCTACTCCACGCCCGACGCCTCGTTCTGGTGCTGCGTGGGCACCGGCCTCGAGAACCACGGCAAGTACCCGGACTCGATCTTCTTCCAGGGCGACGGCACGCTGTTCGTCAACCTGTTCATCGCGTCCGAGCTGAACTGGCGCGAGAAGGGCCTGCGTGTCCGCCAGGAGACGCGCTATCCGGAAGAAGACAGCACCCGCCTGTCGTTCACCGCCGACACGCCTGTGCGCCTGGCCGTGAAGATCCGGTTCCCGGCGTGGGCCACGTCGGGGATGACGCTCAGCGTGAACGGCGCGGCGCAGGCGGTGACCGGGAAACCCGGCTCCTACGTGACCGTCAATCGCGAGTGGAAGACGGGCGACACCGTCCAGGTCCGCCTGCCGATGACACTGCGCACGGAGGCGCTGCCGGACAACCCGAAGGTTGTCGCGGTGCTGTACGGGCCGGTCCTGCTGACCAGCGACCTCGGGAAGGAAGGGCTGACGCCGGCCGTCCGCTATGGGCCGAGCGCGCCGCCGGTCAGGCGGATGTCGATGCCGTCAGTGCCCGGGCTCGTGGGCGACGCGCGCACGCTCGTCGCGTCCATCAAGCCGGTGGCCGGCTCGCCGCTGACGTTCCGGACGTCCGGTATCGGGAAGCCCACCGAGATCACCTTCGTGCCGTTCTACCGCGCCTTCGATGTCCGCTACGCGGCGTACCTGAATGTTTACACCGCCGCGGAGTGGGAGCAGCACAGGGCGGACGTGACCGCCGCGGAGGCCCGTCGGCGCACGGTGCCCGCGCGCACGATCGACACGGTCGATCTCGGCACGCCAGACAGCGAGAAGGCTCACGAGTACGCGGGACCCGGGGCCACGCAGGCCGACTTCGACGGCAGGATGGGACGCGAGGCCGCCGGCACCGCGTGGTTCAGCATCGCGCTGAAGGTGCGGCCAGACGCGCCGCTCGCGCTCGCCTGCGCGTTCCGGGGCAGCGAGGGACGCCGCCGCGCGTTCGACATCCTCGTGGACGGCGAGAAGATCGCCAGCGAGACGATGCCATATCACCCCACCGAACTCCTGGATTTGGAATACCCTATCCCCGACGCGCTGACCCGCGGCAAGACGCGCATCGTGGTGACGTTTCGGCCGCAGGCGCAGGCGGCGACCGCGCAGGTGTTCGAGGTTCGGACGTTGACCCGGCAGTAGGACGGATTTGAGAGATCACGCGCTATGTCCATTCATCTGATCGCGTTGTCCTTGGGTGACGCCCCAATCCCGACCCGCCTGCTGGCCCTGGCGCCGGTGGACATGATCATCATCGCGCTCTACTTCGCGATGGTGCTGGGCATCGGCTTCTACCTCAAGCGCTACACCAAGACCGGCGACGACTTCTTCCTGGCCGGCCGCGAGATGACGGCGTGGGTGGCAGGCCTCAGCTTCCTCGCGGCAAACCTGGGTGCGCTCGAGTTGATGGGCTGGGCTGCCGCTGCCTACCAGTACGGCATCCTCGCGACGCACTGGTACTGGATCGGCGCCATTCCAGCGATGCTGTTCCTCGGCATCGTGATGATGCCGTTCTACTACATCTCCAAAACCCACTCAGTGCCGGGCTATCTGAAATTGCGGTTCGGCGAACCGTCGCGAGTCCTCTCGGCGGTCTCGTTCGGGTTCATGACGGTGCTCATGAGCGGCATCAACATGTATTCGATGGCGCTCGTGATGAAGGTGGTGCTCGGTTGGGATATCAATTTCAGCATCTGGGTGTCGTCGATCACGGTCGCCGTCTACGTCTGCCTCGGCGGCCTGCTCTCGGCGATATTCAACGAGGTGCTGCAGTTCGTCCTGATCTGGATGGGTGCGCTGCTCATCTCGATCATCGGGCTGATTGAAACGGGCGGCTGGAGCGGCATGGTGGCGCGCATCCACACAAACTTCCCGGGCGGAGACTACACGCACCTGTGGCGGACGATGGGGTCGTTCACCGACAACCCGATGGGGATTCACTGGACGGGGATCGTGCTCGGCCTCGGCGCCGTGATCTCCTTCGGCTACTGGACCACCGACTTCCTGGTCGTGCAGCGCGTGCTGGCCGCCAAGGACCTGCGGGCGGCCAAGCTCGCGCCGATCATCGGGGCCGGCTTCAAGATGATGGTGCCCTTCATCGTCATCCTGCCCGGCCTGCTGGGCCTCGCGCTCCTGCAGCCAAAGCTGATGGGCGAAGCGCAGGCGGTGGCCACCGGCGGCCACAGCTACAACGAAGTGCTGCCGCTGATGCTCGCGCGCTACTGTGGCCCAGGCCTGCTCGGCCTGGGAGTCACGGCGCTCATCGCCGGGTTCATGTCCGGGATGGCGGGCAACGTGTCGGCCTTCGCGACCGTGTGGACCTACGACATCTACAAGGCGTTGATCCGGAAGGACGCCACGGACGCACATTATGTCTCCATGGGCCGGTGGTGCACGATCCTCGGCGTGCTGGTCAGCATTGGCACCGCGTACCTCGTGATGCAGTTCCTCAGCATCATGGACTACGTGCAGGCGCTCTTCAGCTTCTTCATCGCGCCGCTGTTCGGCACCGTGGTGCTCGGCATGTTGTGGAAGCGCTGCTCGCCGGCCGGGGGTTTCTGGGGGTTGCTCGCGGGCACGCTGTCCTCGATAGGCATGTGGGCCTGGGTGAAACTTGACCCCGCCGCGCTGAAGTACATCGCGCTGTCGTCGAACGCGCGCGACATGGCGGAGAACATGTACCGGGCGCTGTGGTCGTGGATCGTCTGCGTGCTGGTGACCGTGGCGGTCAGCCTGGTGACGAAGCCGAAGCCCGAGAGTGAGCTGATTAACCTGGTGTACGGCTGCACCGACATTCCCGGCGAAGGCCACCTGCCGATGCACCAGCGCCCGATGTTCTGGGCCGTGGTGGTCGGCCTGTGCTTCGTCGTCCTCAACGTGATCTTCTGGTAGGCGCTGGGTTCACACCCGCGCCCGCAACGAGTTGGAGGGAGCGCACATGCATCGTCCTGGAATGGTCTCCATCTGGTTCTTTGTCGGCATCCTGCTGTTGGCGTACGGCGTGCTGATTACGGCCTCTGGGCTCTACGAGCTCGTCTCCCCGCCGGCCAGGCCCGTCGTGTTGGGCGAACTGCACGCGGGCATCTGGTGGGGCGCGGTCCTGCTCGTGCTCGGCGCCGTCTACACATATCGGTTTTCCCCGCGGAGGCAGAAGTAGATGAACGCGCACAGGTCTCAGACCATCGGTGTGATTGTCGGGAACCGCGGTTTCTTTCCGGATCATCTCGCGAAGACCGGCCGCGAGGAGATGCTGGCCGTGCTCGAGAAGGCGGGCGTGACGGCGGTCGCGCTCGGGCCGAACGACACGAAGCATGGCGCGGTCGAGACGAGGGAGGAGGCGCGGAAGTGCGCCGACCTGTTCCGTCAGCACCGCGACGCGATCGAGGGCGTGATCGTGACGCTGCCGAACTTCGGCGACGAGCGCGGGATCGCCGACACGCTGCGGATGGCTGAGCTCAACGTGCCTGTCCTGGTGCAGGCGACGCCTGACACGCCGTCGCTGATGGCCATCCAGGACCGCCGCGACAGCTTCTGCGGAAAGATGTCCGCCTGCAACAACCTGAAGCAGTACGGCATCCGCTACTCGCTCACGAGCCGGCACACCGAGGCCCTGGGCTCCGAGGACTTTGCGCGCGACCTCGACTGGTTCCTCGGCGTCTGCCGCGTAGTGAAGGGGCTCCGCCGCCTGCGGATTGGCGCGATCGGTGCGCGTCCCGCTGCGTTCAACACGGTCCGCTTCAGCGAGAAGCTGCTGGAGGCGGCAGGGATTTCCGTCGAGCCGATCGACCTGTCGGAGATCCTCGGCCGCATCAACCGTCTGAAAGACGACGATGCCGGCGTGCAGGCCAAGCTGGCGGCGATCAAGGCCTACGTGCCGACGGGGAACGTCCCGGCGCCAGCGCTGATCAAGATGGCCAAGCTCGGCACGGTCATCGACGGCTGGATGCGCGAGACCGAGGTGGCGATCAGCGCCGTCCAGTGCTGGACCTCTCTCGAGGAGTTCTTCGGCGTCGTCCCGTGCACGGTGATGAGCATGATGAGCAACGAGCTGATGTCCAGCGCCTGCGAGGTGGACATCTGCGGCGTCATCGGGATGCACGCGATGCGCCTCGCGTCGGGGATGCCAAGCGCGCTGCTCGACTGGAACAACAACTACGGCGACGATCCCGACAAGGCCGTCTGCTTCCACTGCAGCAACCTGCCGAAGCACTTCTTCCAGGAGGTGCGAATGGACTACCAGGCGATCATTGCGGGCACCGTCGGCCGCGACAATACGTACGGCACGTGCGTCGGCCGCGTGAAGGCCGGCCCGATGTCCTACGCCCGCTTCTCGACCGACGATCTCCGCGGGACGATCTGCGGCTACGTCGGCGCGGGCGCGTTCACGGACGACTCGCTCCAGACCTTCGGCGGCGCGGGCGTCGTCCACATTCCCAACATGCAGGCGTTGCTGCGCCATATTTGCGAGAATGGCTTCGAGCACCACGTCGCGGCCAGTCTCTCGTCGGTCGCCGGCATCGTGTACGAGGCGACGACCAACTACCTGGGGTGGGATGTGTATTGGCACAAGTAGGGACGAGGGATTAGGGGCCAGGGGCGAGGGGACCAGGAATCGGGGGGAGGGGTGACCCCCGTGACCTTCCCGCGATCGGTCGAAGAGGGTGAGCGCATGGCCGTGGTCGCAGGCGTTGATTTCGGGACGTTGAGCGTTCGAGTGTCGATCGTGGACTCGGCGCGGGGTCAGCTGGGGTCCGGCGTGGCGGAGTACCCGCTCCACCGAAAGAAGAGCGACCCGGACCACGCGACGCAGAGCCACCAGGACCAGATGGACGCGCTGGCGCTGGCGTCACGGCGGGCGATCGCGGCGGCCGGCGTGGATGGCGAGGCGGTCGAGGCGATCGCGCTCGACACCACCGGCTCCAGCGTCATCCCGGTGGGCGAGGGGCTCGTGCCCCTCGACGACTACTACCTCTGGTGCGACCACCGCGCCTGGGAAGAGGCGGCGTTGATCTCCCGCGTGGCACACGAGACCGGTCTCCAGGCGATCCATTGGTGCGGCGACACCTACTCGTCCGAGTGGGGGTTCTCGAAGCTGCTGCACTGGCTTCGCCACAATCCAGACAAGCGGGAACGCTTCGTCACCGCGCTCGAGCACTGCGACATGGTGGCCGCGGTACTGTGCGGCGTCACCGATCCGGCGCGCGTGCCGAGAAGCGTCTGCGCGATGGGTCACAAGTGGATGTGGAGCGAGGCGCTCGGCGGCCTGCCGCCCGAGAGTTTCCTGACGGCCGTGGATCCGCTTCTCGCTGGCGTTCGCGCGAAGATCACCGGGCGCTACGCGACGTCGAACCACGTGGCCGGCCACCTCGCGCCCGACTGGGCCGCGCGGATGGGGCTGCGGCCCGGCATCCCGATCCCGGTCGGGGCATTCGACGCGCACTGGGATGCTATCGGCGCGGGGGTTCGACTGGGCGATGTCGTCAACGTCATCGGCACCTCCACCTGCATCATCGCCGTCAGCGACAAGGCTGCGTGCGTGCCTGGACTGTGCGGCGTCGTGCCCGGGTCGGTGCATCCGGCGCTCACCGGCATCGAAGCCGGTCTCTCGGCCACGGGCGACATGTTTGACGCCATTGCGCGCCGCGCCGGCACGTCGGTCGCCGCGCTCTCCAACGGGCTCGAGCGCTACCGAGCGGGTGAGACCGGGCTCCTGCGCCTCGCCTGGGACAACGGCGACCGCACCGTGCTCGTCAATCCCGAGCTTGGCGGCGTCACCCTCGGCTGGAATCTCACGCATACGGCACAGGACGACATGTTCGCCGCGATCGAAGGCACGGCGTTCCACACGCGGATCATCCTCGAGCGGATGGAGGAATACGGCGTTCCCATTCGCCGGGTGATCAACGGCGGCGGAATCCCGCGCAAGAACCCGACGCTCAACGCGGTCTACGCCAACGTCCTGAACAAGCCGATCCTCGTCCCGAAGGCCGAGGTGACCAGCCTCGGCTCGGCGATCTTCGCGTTCCTGGTCGCCGGAACCTTCAAGACGATCGAGGAGGCGCAGGACGCGCTCTGCCCGGGATTCGATGTCGTCGAACCCGACCCGCGGCAGGTCTTTGTCTACGACAAGCTGTTCGCGCTGTATCGAACCGTGTATTTCGCCATGGGCCGGCGGGATGCGGCCCCGGCCGCGATCGGCGAGGTGCTGCCTACCCTCCGACGCGTCGCAGCAGAAGCGAGGCGGTCATGAGCACGATCGCCATTCTCCGCGCCGAGGTCCTGAACGCCAACGTCGAACTCGTCCGCCACGGCCTTGTCGTTCACGCGTTCGGCAACGCGAGCGCCATCGACCGCGACGACGGCCTGGTGGTGATCAAGCCGAGCGGCGTCCCGTACGACGAACTGGAGGCCGAAACGCTCGTGGTCACCGACCTCGATGGCCGCGTCGTCGAAGGCCCGTTTCGGCCATCCTCGGACCTGCCCACCCACCTGGCGCTCTACAAGGCATTCCCGCACATCGGTGCCGTCGTGCACACGCACTCGCGGTTTGCGACGATCTGGGCGCAGGCCGGCCAGGAAGTGCCGTGCCTCGGGACGACCCACGCCGACTACTTCCGTGGCGCGATCCCCGTCACCGACGCGATGACCGCGGACGAGATCCAGTCGGCCTACGAGTGGAACACCGGGCAGGTGATCGTCCGACGGTTCGCGAACCTCGATCCGATGGAGATTCCGGCCGTGCTCGTCCGCGGGCACGGGCCATTCTGCTGGTCGAGATCGGCGCGGGGCGCCACGGATCTCGCCGTGATCCTCGAAGAAGTGGCGTGCACGACGTGGCACTCGGTGATGCTGAACCCAGGCGTCCGGCCCCTCGCCCCCGCGCTGCGCGACAAGCACTTCCTCCGGAAGCACGGACCGGGGGCGTACTACGGTCAGTTGTGACACGACGACGGAGAGCGGATGGCGGGTCCGCCTGCCGCCCTCCGCCTTCCCGCCCTTTCTTGTGGAGGCAACCATGTCGATCGACAGACGAACTTTTCTCTATACGTCCGCCATCGCGGCCGGGGCCGGTCTCACCGCGAACGCCGCCGCTCTCTCTTCCACGTCGGACGTCGCGGACCAGGCCACGGCTCCGGGAGGCCCGCTCAGCCATCTCAAGCCGATGATCGCCGGCATCACGCGGATTGACGTCGAAGACCGGAAGGCACGCGTGGAGAAAGCGCGGCGCCTGATGGTCGAGAACAAGATCGACGCCGTCATGCTCGACTCGGGGACGAGCCTGATGTACTTCGCCGGAATCAGCTGGTGGCCGAGCGAGCGTACGTTCGTCGCGATCCTGCCCGCGCGTGGCGAGGTGGCGTATGTCTGCCCGAAGTTCGAGGAGGGCCGCGCCCGCGAGTTGATCACGATCGGCAGCGACGTCCGCACCTGGGAGGAGCACGAGAGCCCGTTCGAGCGTATCGCGCAGGTGCTCAAGGACCGCGGCGTCTCGCGCGTCGGATTCGAGGAGTACGTACGGTTCTTCGTAGCCGACGGCCTGAGGCAGGTCGCGCCCGCCATCGACATCGTCAGCGCCAACCCGGTCACCGTCGGGTGCCGCGTCATCAAGACGCCGAAGGAAATCGCGCTCATGCAGCGCGCGATGGACATCACGATCGAGGCCTACCGGGTGGTGATCCCGCTACTCAAGCCCGGCATGACGTCCGACGAATTCAGCGCCCTGACGAGTGCCGCACACCGGGCGCTTGGCGCCGAGGGCAGCATCGGCGCCACCTTCGGAGAGGCGACCGCGTCTCCGCACGGGAGCGTCAAGCGCCGCCCGATTCGCGAGGGCGACATCGTGCTGATGGATGGCGGGTGCAACGTGGACGGCTACCGATCGGACATCAGCCGGACCGTCGTCGTGGGCACGCCGACCAAACGCCAGCGCGAGATCTGGGACCTGGTCAAGCGCGGCCAGGCGGCGGCATTTGCCGCCGCGAAACTCGGAGCCGCCTGCGAGGACGTGGATGCGGCGCCACGGAAGGTCTACGCCGAGTTCGGCTTCGGCCCAGACTACAAGCTGCCCGGCCTGCCGCACCGGACCGGCCACGGCGTCGGCATGGACGGCCACGAGTGGACGAACCTCGTTCGCGGCAACAAGACGAAGCTCGCGCCCGGCATGTGCTTCAGCAACGAGCCGATGGTGGTCGTGCCCGGCGAGTTCGGGGTCCGCATCGAGGACTGCATCTACATGACCGAACAGGGCGCGAGGTGGTTCACCACGCCCAGCCCGGCGATTGACAAACCGGTCGCGTAGACATCTTCCAGAGCTGAGATCGTCACGGTTGAAGCAAGTTTCTGTGGGGTGTCCCTGGAATCTGTCTTAGTCCTTCGATGCACAAATACGGCGACGTATTTGTGCCCTCAGGACTAGGTGCTGAGCGAGCACAACCGGCCACGTGCGCCGAGAGCCGAT
>Ga0209745_1000336_pt1 | contig 27898 bp, 21 predicted proteins | sample BarGraNGADG00312_FD_184495 | JGI IMG/M metagenome (GOLD analysis project Ga0209745, IMG submission 184495) | Arctic peat soil microbial communities from Barrow, Alaska - Barrow Graham LP Ref core NGADG0004-312 (SPAdes) (version 2) | ecosystem: Environmental > Terrestrial > Soil > Wetlands > Peat...
TCGTCATCATCGTCGTGGTCCGCCGTCACCGCGAGCGCCCTGACGAAGGCGGCGCGCACGGGCGGCGGCATCGCGCTGTTCGGTCCCTTGACGGACTTCCAGATGATCTCGTTCAAGGCCTGCTCGGGTGCGAGGTCGGCCTCGGCGAGGTACATCGCGGCCGACGCCGCGGCGCCCCACGCATTCACGGCGTTCTTCTCCTGGAGATCGATCCGTGCAGGGCGGTTCTTGAACGGCGCCAGCACCGGCGTGGGCTGGAAGGCGGCGTACATCGGCGTCGCGCCCGCGTCGAGGTTGCTCATCGGGGGCAGGCCGAGGATCAGCTCGATCGTCCGCAACATCGCGGCCGTGTTGTAGAGAGTGGAATCCACCGCTCCGCGCTTGACGAAGGGGCTGGCGAGCAGCGCGACCGACCGGTGCGTGTCCACGTGGTCGGGTCCGGCCTGGGCGTCGTCTTCGAGCACGAAGATCGCCGATTCTTTCCAGAACGGGCTATTGGTGATGGCCTCGACGATCCGGCCGAGCGCCAGGTCGTTCTCGGCGATCATCGCCCGCGGCGTGGGGTAGCCCGCGCGGGTGCCGGCCGTGTGGTCGTTGCCCAGGCGGATGATGCTCAGGCGCGGGAGCTTGCCCGACTGCTCGAACTGTCTGAACTCCTCGAGCCACACGTCTACCCGCTTGTTGTCCGGGATCGTCAGGTCGTAGGGCATGTAGTTCGGGTGAACGAGCCCCTTCAACCCAGGCACGGTCGCGATGACTTCGCCGACGCCGTCGTCCTTCTCGCCCTCCGGGTCCGGTCCGCGCATGGCGAACTCGCCGTAACTGCGCACGCTCACCTTCGCGCGCGTGCAGGCGTCCCAGATGTACCCGTTCATGGGCGCCGTCACATTGCCGTAGGCGTTCCGCATCTTTCCGCCGCCCTCGCTCATGTAGCGCGCGCCTCGGCCGCCGTAATTGGTCGGCCAGATCTTCTCGACGAAGTCCGTCGCGTAGGCGCCGGTGGAATAGGCGTGGCCGTCATAGCTCACCTCGGCATCCACGTAGAAGTTGTCGAGCACGACGAATTCGCGGGCGATGGCGTGCGCGTTCGGCGTGATGTCGTCGCCGAACAGGCAGAGGTTCGGGTCGCCATTGCCCCGCTCGAGGTCGCCGAGGATCTGATCGTAGGTGCGGTTTTCCCGGATGATGTAGAAGACGTGCTCGATCGGCGACGGGTCGCCCACTTTTCGCGGGATTGGCGAGCCGACCGGCGCTGAGGCTGGAGCGAGGATCGTCGCGCTGGTGAACGGCGTCAGGCCGTAAACCACTTTGGTCATGGCCTTCAGCGTCGCCTGGTCCGGCGTGCGAAGGACCGAGAGCGAGCCCTGCAGCATCGCGCCGCTGTACTGCCCGTCCCCGAAGCCCGGGATCCCCGGCTGGCTGCCGCGCGGATTCGCCTCGGAGGTCAGCCCCTTGCCGCTCAGCACGAAAATCCGCGATCCGTCACGGCTGAACTGCGCAGCCGTGGGGTACCAGCCCGTAGGAATGAAGCCGTCCAGCTCGCTGCGGGCCGGGTCGCTGACATTCATCACCGCCACCGCGTTGTTGTCGGCATTCGCCACGAGGAGCGTCCGGCCGTCGGGGGAAAGGCCAAGCCCGTTGGGGGTCGCTCCCGGCGGCGCATCGGGAAACAGCGCCACCGAGACCTGCTCCTTCGCCGTGTTCGACGCCAGATCCAGCACCCACACGCTGTTCGTATTCGCGCACGCGACGAACAACCTCGCGCCATCCTTCGACAACACCATCGCGTTCGGATGCTCTCCAACCCTGATTTCCGCGCGTCTCTCGAGCGTCGCCGCGTCGAACAACAGGACCTTCGCGCCGCCCCACACGGAAACGAACACGGTCTTGCCATCCGGCGAGACGATGCAGGTGTAGGGCTCGGCGCCCACATCCACGGTTCCCTTCACCAGGCCCGACTTGATGTCGAGCATCGTCAAGGCCTCCCCGAGTACGTGGACGGCGTAGACAGAGCGGCCATCCGGCGAGATCGCGATGCCACCGACAAAGCTCTGTTCAACCGGTTCGGGCCGGTTGATGCCGGGCATCGGCTTCTGCGTATCGCGGCCCAGCGCGTAGATCGCGCCCGGCGTCAGCTTGCTCGACGCAAAGTAGAACTCGTTCACCGTCGTCTGGCCCGCGCCGGACGAAAAGACGCGACGGCCGTCTGGATGCCAGGCCAGTCCGAGCCACGCATGGTCGATCGTCACCTTTGAGGCGACGTAGCCGCGCTTCAGGTCCACGACCGTCAGCGTGGGCTTGGCGTAGCCGTTGTTGGTGACGATGAGGAAGTTGCCGTCGGGCGATTCGACCATCGCCAGCGGGAGGTCGCCAATCGACATGTGGCGACCGGCGGGCTGGATTTTCCACCCGTTGGGGAGGAGCGTGACGCCGTTCCCGAGGCTCCCGGGCCAGGTCGGGGGCGCCGGCGCCAGCCGGGCAACCGAGACGACGGCGGCCGAGACGAAGATGATGCAAACGAGGGCGATGGCGGCGACATGTCGGTTGCCCATGAGGGAGATTCTAACGCAGAGCACATCCTGAAGGCTGGCGATCCAGAAATCTCGCGACCTGAATCGGCTCCGGATCCCGCACCCTCGGCGCTGTCTGATCCGATCGGCCGACTGCGTCGCGACATCTACCCGGACCGTTACTCCCGCGGCTGTATTTCTCGCGCCCGGTTCACTCTCGCAACTGCAACGGTGGTGGTGGCGTCCGTGCTGGTCAGCACGCCGTCGTGGTCGGACTTCGTCGTCGCAAGGTCATTAGCCGCGTCCGAAAGATATCCCTCGTGCCCGAGCCTGGCCAGGCCGAAGTCCAGGACTTTCGCGTCGCCGCGGGGCGTGATGAAAATGTTCGCCGGCGTGATGTCACGATGTACGATGATCTCCGCGCCGGGCCCTGCCTGCCAAACGAAAGCCAGAACAGGTGCGTCAGGCGCCTCGGGCCAAGGGCGGCCAGAGTTCCCGCCCGCACACTTCAGAGTTCCTCCCGTCCGCGACCGTCACGTTTGGGGGGATCGGAGCGGACCCGGTCGGGCAGAAGAAGTGGCGCAGATTGCGGGAATCTCGGTAACGTTCCGGCCGATTCCCCTCAGATCCTGGCGAACCATGGACGGATTCGCCCTGACCAAGTGGTACATCGACTGCGTGGACGGCCATGGCCGCTCCGCGATGGTCTATTCGTCCGCCCTGGCGTGGGGGAGGGCGACCGTGAGCTGGCACAGTCTCTCGATTCACCAGCCAGGTATCGATCCCACCCACGACTCCAGCGTGGCACGGTTGGCGCTGCCGGGTCGTGAAGGATCGCACCTGTGCTGGCGGGCCGAGCCGCTCGGGTGCTCGGTGAGATGCCGGCCGGTCCTGGCGCCATTTTCACGGCGCCTGCTCGAACGGGCTGACGGCTTTGTGGACTGGCAGTGCGAGGCTTCTGCAGCCACCGTCGAGATCGAACTGGCCGGCCAGCCGGGACTCCGCGGCACCGGCTACGCCGAGCGCCTGGTGATGACGTTGCCGCCCTGGCGTTTGCCGATCGAGGAATTGCGCTGGGGGAGGTGGGTTTCGGACGATGCGTGCCGGTCGCTGGTGTGGATCGACTGGCAGGGACCGGCGCCGCGGACGGATGTCTACATGGATGGCCAGCCGCAGGCCCCGGCGCGTGTTGCCGATGACCGGGTCCAGGCCGGCAAGGCCGTGCTGGTGCTGGCCGAGCGCCGGACGCTGTACTCCCGCTCGCTGGGCTCGGCGCTCGCCGGGTTGGGGCCGATCCTCTCGATGCTGCCGTCCTCGTGGCGTGCGGTTGACGACACGAAGTGGATCAGGCGCGCGCATCTCGACGTCCCAGGAACGCCAGCCGAGGAAGGCTGGTGCATCCACGAACAGGTGAGGTTCCCGCGATGATCCCGACGACGTCAGACGCTCACCGGCGCGTGCGGATCCTGCCTGCGGGCGTCCTGGCCTACGGATGCCTGTTCGCCATCGTCCTGCCAGTCGCTCTCGCGGCCTGGGCTCATCGCCTGGACTCGCTGCTCTCGCTGCCGGCGGTTGGGTCGTGGTGGCTTGGAGCGACGGTGGCCGCGATGGGCATCGTGCTCATGGCGGCCGCCGGGATGGGGCTCTGGTTCGACGGGGGTGGACTGCCGATGAGTCCCTATCCGCCTGCGCGTCTCGTCGTTCGGGGAGCGTATCGCCTGGTGGCGGATCCGATCTACGTCGGCGGCGGCCTGCTGTGCGGCGGGGTTGCGCTCATGACGTCCTCGGCGGCAGGGCTGTGGGTTGTCACACCGGTGGTCGCGTTGGCCGCGGTGGCGTTCGTCCTCGGTTACGAGCGCGACGCCACGCGTGCGCGATTCGGCGCGAGTCCCCTTTCGCTGCTGCGGCTTCCGGCGGCAACCGATGGTCCCCCGACCGGATGGGAACGCGCGGCCGTCTACGTGCTGGTGTTCCTCCCGTGGCTCGCGCTGTACGAGGCGGCCAGCCGCCTTGGCGGGGCGGCGCCTGACGCCCGTTCGACGTACATGGCGTGGGAGGCCAGGCTGACAACCCTGCCGTGGACCGAGGCCGTCAACGCGCTCGCGTATCCGATCGTCCTGTTGGTGCCGATGCTGGCGAGACGTCGAGAGGATCTTCACCGCTTTGCCTGGCTCGGCATCCTCGCGACCTGCACGATCATCCCCGTCTACCTGCTCGTGCCGATGGTCGCGCCGGCGCGCCCGGTTCCGGGCGGCAGCTTCTGGTCGCCCCTCATGCGGCTCGAACGGCACGGCGACCAGGCGGCCACTGCGCTGCCCGCGTTTCGCGCGGTATGGGCACTGATCGCGTGCGAGGTCTACGTGACGACATGGCCGCGGCTGCGGTGGGCCGCCATCTTTGCCGCCGGGGCCATCGCGGCCAGCTGCGTGACCGCCGGCATGCACGGCATCGTGGACGTCCTGGCCGGCCTGGTGGCGTATGTGGTCATCGCGCGGTTCGCGGCGCTCTGGACGTGGTGCTGCCGGGGTGCCGAGCGGGTGGCGAACTCGTGGCGCGAGTGGCGGATCGGGCCGGTTCGGATGATGAGCCACGGCGTCTACGCCGCAGGTGGCGGGGCAGTTGGCGTCGCGGTCGCCGTCTGGGTGGCGGGCCCGGAGACGTTGTGGTGGATCGTGGCGCTGGCGATCGCCGCGGAAGTGGGAGCGGCCCTGTGGGCGCAGGTGGTGGAAGGGTCGCCGCAACTGCTGCGCCCCTACGGCTACTTTGGTTCGGTGGTGGCCGTGGCGCTGCTGTGTGCCGGCCTGGGGGCGCTTGGGCACAACGGATGGCTGCTGCTCTCAGCCATGGCCGTGGGCGGGTGTTTCACGCAGGTGCTCGGCCGGTTGCGATGTCTCGTCCAGGGTTGTTGCCATGGGCGACCGACCGAGGAATCCTGGGGCCTCCGCTATCGGCACGAGCGATCGCGGGTTGTCAGGCTGAGCCATCTTGGCGGCGTGCCGCTGCACCCGACGCAGGTCTACTCGGTGGTCTGGACGACGTTCACTGGTCTCGTGCTGATCCGGCTCTGGACGCTCGCGGCGCCGCTGTCATTCATCACGGGCAGCTACCTGGTTCTCGTGGGGCTCGGCCGCTTCGTCGAAGAGCACTACAGGGGTGAGCCACAAACGGCCTGGGTGGCCGGGCTGCGGCTCTATCAATGGCTCGCCATCGTGTTCGTGATTGTCGGCGCTGGACTCACGGCGCTAGGTGGAGCGCCCGCGCCGCGCCCGTCCGCGATCGGCGTTGGCGCACTTCCAGCCCTTGCGCTCGTGGCCGTCGTGACTTACGTGGCCTACGGCGTCGATTTCCCGGGAGCGAGCCGGCGGTTCTCCCGCCTCATCTGACAGGATGGCGCCCCCCAGCGGCCCAGCCAGGGCTCAGTAGCTGACCATCCGCTTGCCGCCCAACACCTGTCCCTTGTCCCCGACGATGACGGGACACACCGAGACCCCGCTAATCCGGCTATCGTCAGGCGCTCAGGGAGGCGGAGTGAACCCCACGCCCCAGAAGTTGACCCGCTCCTTCCGCGCGTGCTCGCCGTAGGCTCTCACCTTCTCCTCGTCTTTGGCTCGTCCGGCGCGCGGAGGTCCGACCGTCGCGCCGGGGCGACGCGGCTCAGTTCTCCGGCGCCGTCACGGGATCGAGGAAGGGCATCAGCGCGCGCAGCCTGGCGCCCACCTTCTCGATCTGGTGTTCCCGTTCCTCACGTCTCGTCGCGCTGAATCGCGGGCGCCCCTGCTCGTTCTCCTCGATCCAGCCCCGCGCGTAGCTGCCGTCCCGGATCTCGGCCAGCAGCCTCCGCATCTCGTCGCGCACCTGCCCGCTGACGATGCGGGGCCCCGCCGTGTAGTCGCCGTGCTCGGCCGTGTCGCTGACCGAGTGCCGCATATATCGCAGACCGCCCCGGTACATCAAGTCCACGATCAGCTTCAGCTCGTGGAGGCACTCGAAGTAGGCGATCTCCGGCTGGTAGCCGGCGTCGACCAGCGTCTCGAAGCCGGCCTTGACCAGCGCGCTGACGCCGCCGCACAGCACGGCCTGCTCGCCGAACAGGTCGGTCTCCGTCTCCTCGGCGAACGTCGTCTCGATGACGCCGGCCCGCGTCGCGCCGATGCCCTTGGCGTAGGCGAGGGCCACGTCGCGCGCCCGCCCGGTGGCGTCGCAATGAACGGCCAGCAACGCCGGCGTCCCGCCCCCTTCGACGAAGACCTCGCGGACGCGGTGGCCCGGCGACTTGGGCGCCACCATCGCGACGTCCACGCCGGGCGGCGGCGCAATCGTGCCGAATCGGATGTTGAAGCCGTGGGCGAACATCAGCATGCGGCCCGGGCGCAGGTGGGGCCGGATGTCGCTCTCGTAGAGGGCGGGCTGTGCCGTGTCCGGCACCAGCAGCATCGTAACGTCGGCCCACGCCGCGGCGTCGGCCGGAGAGGTGACGTCGAGTCCCTGGGCCTCGGCCTTCGGCCGCGACCGGCTGGCGGAGAGCAACCCGACCCTCACCGCGACGCCGCTGTCGCGCAGATTGAGCGCATGGGCGTGCCCCTGCGACCCGTACCCGATGATCGCCACCTTGCGCCCGGTAATGAGCGACAGGTCGGCATCCTTGTCGTAATACATCGTGGCCATCGCGTCCTCGCTCCATTCCCTGGAAATTCAGCTAGCTCCGTCCGGCGCATCCTGCGAACCCCGGCACATCACCACGCGCCCGGTCCTCACCATCTCCATCACCCCGAACGGCCGGAGCACCTGCAGCAGGCCGTCCACCTTGTCCTCGGTCCCCGTCGTCTCGATGACGAGCGAGTCGGCCGCCACGTCCACCACCCGCGCCCGGAACACCTGGACGAGCTGCATGATGTCGGCGCGGGAGTCCGGCGCGGCCGCGACCTTGATCATCGCCAGGTCACGGGAGACCGCGGAGCGGTCGGTGACGTCCTCGGCCCGGATGACGTCCACCAGTCTGGCCAAGTTGGCGACGAGCCGGTGGCCGCCCGCCTGGTCGGTATCCACCACCACGGTCATCCGCCGGACGCCAGCGGTCTCGGTGCGGCCGACCGCCAGCGACTCGATCGCGAACGCCCGCCGCCGGCACACGCTCGCAACACGGCTGAGCGCGTCGGGATCGTCGCTGACGTGTACGACGAGGGTGCGCGGCATCGGTCAGGCCTCCATCCGGTCGTCGCCGAGCCGTCGCGGCCCGGGCGGCGGCCGTCGCAGCATCTGGTCGAGGCTGGCCCCGGCCGGAACCATCGGGTAGACCGCGTCCTCGCGCTCGACGCGAAACTCGATCAACATGGGGCCGTCGTGGCGGCGCGCCGCCCTGATGGCCGGGACGACCTCGGCGCGCGACTCCACCCGCGCGGCCGCGATGCCGTACGCCTCGGCGAGCTTGCAGAAATCGGGACCCAATATCGGCGTGGCCGAGTAGCGCTTCTCGTAGAAGAACTCCTGCCACTGGCGCACCATCCCGAGGTAGCCGTTGTTGACGACGGCGATCCGGAGCGGCAGCCGCTCCTGCGCCACCGTCGCCAGCTCCGCCCCGGTCATCTGGAACCCGCCGTCGCCGGCGACGACCCACACCTCGGCCTCCGGCCGCGCGAGCTTGGCGCCGATCGCGGCGGGAAGCGCGAAGCCCATGGTGCCGAGGCCGCCGGAGGTGATGAGCGAGCGGGGGCGTTCGTGGCGGTAGTACTGCGCCTCCCACATCTGGTGCTGCCCGACGTCGGTCGCGACGACGGCCTTGCCGCGGGTCTCGCGCCAGAGGTCGTGCATGACGTGCGCGGCGTGGAGCCGGCCGTCGTCGGGCAGGTTCTGGATGTCGCGCGCGCCGGCGCGTCTCTGCTCGGCGCCGATCGCGGCCAGCCATTCGGCGTGATCGCCACGCGCGACCTGCGGCAGCAGCGCCCGGAGTACGTCGGCGAGGTCGCCGACGATGGCCACGTCCACCTTGACCGTTCTGTTGATTTCCGCCGGCTCGATGTCCACCTGCACCCGGCGAGCCCGCGGGGCGAAGCCGCCGACCTTGCCCGTCGCGCGGTCATCGAACCGCATGCCGAAGGCGAGGAGCAGGTCCGCTTCCTGCACCGCCCAGTTGACGGCCGCCTCGCCGTGCATGCCGACCATGCCGAGATTGAGCGGGTGTGACCCGGGCAGGCCGCCGATGCCCAGCAGCGTCGTCGCCACCGGGATGCCCGTGCGCTCGGCGAAGGCCCGGAGGAGCCGGGAGGCGCCGGACACGAGGACCCCGTGTCCCGCGAGGATGATGGGGCGCCTGGCGGCGGCGATGGCGTCGAGCGCCGCCTGGCACGCCGCCCCGTCGATGGCGGGTCGGCCGGGCTCTACGCGCGCGGGTCGCGCCGCCAGCTCGTCCCAGTCCACGCTGCAGGTCGCTTGCTGCGCGTCCTTGGTGATGTCGACGAGCACCGGGCCCGGCCGGCCGGAGGTCGCAATGCAGAATGCCTCCGCAATCGCCGGCGCGATGCGCGCGGGATCGGTCACCAGGTAGTTGTGCTTGGTGATCGGCATCGTGATGCCGGTGATGTCCACTTCCTGGAACGCGTCCGAGCCGAGCAGGTGCGAGCTGACCTGGCCGGTGATGCAGACGATGGGCGAGCCGTCCATCATCGCGGTCGCGATGCCGGTCACCAGGTTGGTCGCGCCGGGGCCGGAGGTGGCCATGGCGACGCCGACGCGGCCGGTCGCCCTGGCGAAGCCGTCGGCCATGTGCGCGGCCGACTGCTCGTGGCGCGCCAGCACGTGGGTGACGCGCGCGCCGGGCAGCGCGTCGTAGGTGGGCAGGATCGCGCCGCCCGGGTACCCGAAGACGTGGGTCACGCCCAGGCGCGCCAGCGTCTCCCAGACCGCCTGGCCGCCGGTCATCAGCGCCGGCCGCGACTGTGCGGCTCGGAGGGCCGAACTCGGTCTCGACATCATGTTCCTACTCCATGACCGCGCCTGCGGCGGCTGAGGACACCAGGCGTGCGTAGCGGGCCAGCACGCCGGAACCATAGCGGGCGGGGCGCGGTTGCCAGGCGGACAGGCGGGAGGCGATCTCCGCGTCGGAGAGGGCGACATCCAGGCGGCGGCGCTCGATGTCGAACTCGATGACATCCCGGTCGCGGAGGGCCGCGATCGGCCCCTGCCGGGCGGCCTCCGGGGCGACGTGCCCGGCCATCAGCCCCCGGGTGGCACCCGAGAAGCGGCCGTCGGTGACGAGCGCGACCGAGTCGCCGAGGCCTGCGCCGTTGACCGCGGCCGTCACGGCGAGCATCTCGCGCATGCCCGGGCCTCCGCGCGGCCCCTCGTTGCGGATCACGATGACGTCTCCGGGCGAGATGCAACCGCCCTGCACGGCTTCGAAGGCCTCTTCCTCGGCCTCGAAGAGGCGCGCGGGGCCGCGGTGATGGCGCCGTGTGTAGCCGGCGATCTTCACGACGCAGCCCTCCGGCGCGAGATTGCCCCGCAGGATGACGAGGCCGCCGCTTGCACCGAGCGGATCTTCGAGCGGACGCACCACGTCCTGCCCGACCGTCTCGCGCGCCGCCAGCGCCTCCTCGCCCAGGGTGGCGCCGGTGACGGTCAGCGCCTCGGAGTGGAGCAGGCCGGCGGCCAGGAGGCGCGAGGCCACGACGGGGCTGCCCCCGGCGCGGTAGAGATCGACGACGGTGTAGCGGCCGCCCGGTTTGAGATCGGCCAGCAGCGGCGTCCGGCGGCTGATGCGATCGAAGTCGTCGATGTCCAGCGCCACACCCGCCTCGCGGGCAATCGAGAGCAGGTGGAGCACGGCGTTGGTCGAGCCGCCGGTCGCGGCGACGCCGGCGATGGCATTCTCGAGGGAGGCGCGGGTGATGATCTGCCGGGGGCGCACGCCGCGCTCGAGGAGCCCCATCACCAGCGCGCCGGCGCGCCTGGCGACCTCGCCGCGGTCCGCCGAGGTTGCCGGCACGCTGGCGCTGCCCATCGGCGAGATGCCGAGGAACTCGCAGGCGAGCGCCATCGTGTTGGCGGTGAACTGCCCGCCGCAGGCGCCAGCGCCCGGGCAGGCCGCGTCCTCGATGGCGCGAAGCCCGGCGTCGTCGAGCCGCCCCGCCGCGTGCGCGCCGACGGCCTCGAAGACATCCTGGATCGTGACGTCACGCCCATCGACGCGGCCCGGCACAGTCGCCCCGCCATAGAGGACGATGCCCGGGATGTCGAGGCGGGCGAGGGCCATCACCGCCGCCGGGATCGTCTTGTCGCAGCCGACGAGGGCGACGACGGCGTCGAGGCCGTGGCCGCGGGCGACCAGTTCGATGGAATCGGCGATCACCTCACGGCTGACCAGCGAGGCGCGCATGCCCTCGGTTCCCATCGAGATGCCATCCGAGATGGCGATGGTGCCGAACTCGAGCGGCGTGCCGCCCGCCTGGCGAACGCCGGCCTTCACGTGGACGGCGAGGTCGCGCAGGTGCAGGTTGCACGGACCCAGTTCGGTCCAGGTGTTGGCGATGCCAACCAGCGGGCGGCGGAGGTCCTCGTCGGTGAGGCCCGTCGCCTTGTACATCGCCCGTGCCGGGGCGCGGCCGGGGCCGTCGAGGATGCGAGCGCTCTGGGCGCGTGGAGAGTCGGTTGGCATACTGGCTCCCGCGTCGGCGTTCCCTGGCCGACGTTCGATCGATGGTCGCCGCGCGGGCTACATAAGTCAAATTGATAATGATGTAAATCAGTATCAATATTGCATATTGCATAACTGGCGCGCATGACAGCTACGCGGGCCTTGACGCCCGTGGGCCGCCTTTGGTACCGTCGCCGCACAATGCCACCAGCAACCGATGACATCGTCGCGCACGCGCTCGCCGAGATCCGCGCCCGCATCGACGACACCGATCGCAAGCTGCTCCGTTTGCTCGATCAGCGGATCGAGTCGGAGGCACTACATGAACAGCCCGAAGGGACTCCTCACCGCGGCGCTCCTGGCGCTCGCGCTCGTTGCGCGCGGCTCCGGCGCGCAAGCGCTCGCTGATCCCCGGACGGAGAAGAAGATCGACGCGCTCCTCTCGCAGATGACGCTCGAGGAGAAGGTCGGGCAGCTCAACCAGTACAGCAGCCCGTTCGACGTCACCGGCCCGGCGCCGAGCGCCGGCGCGCAGAAGCTGGCCTACGAGCAGATCCGGAAGGGCCTGGTCGGCTCGATGCTGAACATCACCGGCGCCGAGGCGACGCGCAAGGCGCAGCAGCTCGCGGTCGAGAACAGCCGGCTGAAGATCCCGATGATCTTCGGCTACGACGTGATCCATGGCTACAAGACCATCTTCCCAATCCCGCTCGGCGAGGCCGCCAGCTGGGACCCGGCGGCGGTCGAGCGGTCAGCGCGCGTGGCGGCGACCGAGGCGGCCGCGGCGGGCCAGCACTGGACGTTCGCGCCGATGGTCGATATCGCGCGCGACGCGCGCTGGGGCCGGATCATGGAAGGCTCCGGTGAGGACGCCTTCCTCGGCGCGCAGATGGCGGCGGCACGCGTGCGGGGGTTTCAGGGCAAGGACCTGGCCGCGCTTGACACGATCGCGGCCTGCGCCAAGCATTACGCAGCGTATGGCTTCGCCGAGGCCGGGCGCGACTACAACACGGCGGACATCTCCGAGCAGACGCTGCGGAACGTGGTGCTGCCGCCGTTCAAGGCGGCTGCGGACGCCGGCGTCGCGACCTTCATGAACTCGTTCAACGAGATCGGCGGCATCCCGTCAACCGGCAACCCGCACCTGCAGCGCGACATCTTGAAAGGCGAGTGGGGCTTCAAGGGCTTCGTCGTCTCCGACTGGGGCTCGATCCGCGAGATGATCCCGCACGGCTTTTCCGCGGACCTCGCGCAGGCCGCGCAGCAGGCCATCACGGCCGGCAGCGACATGGACATGGAGTCTCGCGCGTACATCGGCCACCTGGCGGACCTCGTCAACTCCGGGAAGGTGGACGTGAAGCTCGTGGACGACGCGGTGCGGCGCATCCTGCGCGTGAAGTTCGCGCTGGGCCTGTTCGACGACCCCTACCGCTACTCCGACGTGAGCCGCGAGAAGGCCGCCACGCTGACGCCGGCCAACCTCGCGGCGGCGCGCGACGTCGCGCGCAGGTCGATCGTGCTGCTGAAGAACGGCGGCGGCCTGTTGCCGCTCGAGAAGGGTATCGGTTCGATCGCGGTGATCGGGCCCCTGGCGAATGACAAGGACTCGCCGCTCGGCAACTGGCGCGGGCAGGGTGTCACCAACTCGGCCGTGTCGCTGCTCGAGGGCGTGAAGGCCGCGGTTTCTCCGGGCACCAGGGTGATCTACGCCGAGGGCGCGAGGCTCATCACCGGTGCGCGCAACTTCCAGGCTCCGCCCGTCTACAACACGACCGACCGTTCGGGCTTCCCGGCGGCGGTGGAGGCGGCACGTTCAGCCGACGTCGTGCTGCTCGCGCTCGGCGAGGACGCGTTCCAGTCGGGAGAGGGCCGCAGCCAGGCCGAGATCGGGCTCAAGGGGCTGCAGGACGAGCTGTTCCGCGCCGTGGTCGACGCGAACAAGAAGGTCGTGGTCGTGCTGATGAGCGGCCGGCCGCTGACGATTGGTCCCGTCGCGGAGGCCGTCCCCGCGCTGGTCGAGGCCTGGCTGCTCGGGTCGGAGTCCGGCCACGCGATCGCCGACGTCCTGTTCGGCGACTACAACCCGACCGGCAAGCTGCCGGTGTCGTTCCCGCGCGTCGTCGGCCAGGAGCCCCTCTACTACGGCCACAAGAACACGGGCCGCCCGGGCCCCGAGGCGGGCGTCACTTGGTCGCGCTACACGGACGTGCCGAACGACCCCCTGTACCCGTTCGGCTTCGGCCTCAGCTACACGACGTTCGCGTACGCGGATCCGACGCTGAGCGCCACCGAGATCGGCCGCGACGGTCAGCTGCAGGTCACGGTCACCGTCACGAACTCCGGCAAGCGAGCGGGCACCGAGATCGCGCAGCTCTACGTGCGCGACATCGTCGGCAGCGTGACCCGACCGGTCAAGGAGCTGAAGGGTTTCCAGCAGGTCGAGCTGGCGCCCGGGGAGTCGCGCGACGTGACGTTCACGATCAGGCCCGCCGACCTTGCGTTCTATACCGCGCAGGGCCGGTGGGAGGCTGAACCGGGATCCTTCAAGGTCTTCGTCGGCGGCAACTCGCGCGACGTGAAGCAGGCTTCCTTCACGCTGCGCTGACCCGATATTGGCCGGGCTCGAGGGGAGGCGTCGTCCCGTTCCAAACCCCGCGTCGTCGCGAGTGAAGGGGATCGGCTCGCCACGAACACCAGGAGACCGAGGAAGCGCGTCGCGTTGTACACCCGCCTCCCTGTCGCATGAAGGGCCGCCCGCAGCCCCGGGTCAGGACCTCGACCGGTAGAGAGCCACGAGGGCCGCGCCGATCGCCTGCGACAGGTCACCCAGCACGGCCGGCACCACCTTCAGGTGCTGGCGCTGTGCGGGCCAGAGGAAGGGCTCGGCGCTCTCCCTGAGGATGCGAAGATATCGCTCTCGGAATTCTCCCGTCGTGGCCCCGGGGTCCATCAACCCGCCGCCGATGACCACGTAGCCGGGGTCGAGCGCCATCACCAGGCTGGCGACGTGCAGACCCATCGCCCGTGCCTGGAAATCGAACAACTCGACCGCGAGGGGGTCGCCCTGCTGCGCCAGACCTCGCAGGGCGAGGGCGCGGTCCCGTCCGGACAATGGTGACGTCGCGAGGGGATGGCCCGCGAACGATGGCAGCCGGTCCGCGAGCAGCGCGGGAAGCCCGGCCAGGCTAGTGTAGACTTCGATGCACCCCCACGTCCGCCCGCAGCCGCAGGGGTGCGCCCTGGCGCCCAGCAGGTGGAGCGGCGCCGGCATGTGCGATGCCTCCATGCCCGCCAGCGTGTCGCCGTCGAGCGGCAGCCCGCTGGCGTCGATGTAGGCGCAGCCGAGTCCCGAACCCGGCGCCAGCATCAGGACGGTGGCGCGGCTCTCGCCGCGCACGCAGGCCGCCTCGGCGACACCGCCCATGTTGCCGTCGTTGCCAACGACCAACGCCACCTCACGGCCAGCACGTGCCGCCAGCGCCCGGCCGTACTCCGTCAGCACGTCGAAGCCGTCGAAGCTCTCGGGCAGGTTCGGCCCCCGCTCCAGCACGCCGTAGCGCCGCTGCGGGCCCGGCATCGCCGCCCCGACGCCGCTCACGTCCTCCCAGCCGAGATTGTGCCTGCCCAGGAACTCGTCGACCGCTCCCGCCCAGCCGCTCATGACGGCGAGCGGCCCGTCTCCGGCACCCGTGGGACGCTGGAGCAGCTCGGTCGAGATCGGCTGGCCGTCGTCCCAGACGCCGGCGATCTTCGTGGTCGTCGCTCCGCCGTCGGTACCAATGAAGATCTGCCTGGTGTCCCGCTGGCTCATTGCCGCCCCCTCTCCCGGTATCTCGCGATGCCCGGTGCTCGTCCTACCGCGACCCCGTCGCGGCAGCGCCGGCCTGGTGTCCCTTCAGCCCGTAGTGGATGATGTAGAGGTAGCAGACGAGCGGCACGATGAACGACAGCAAGATCCCGATGTGATCGGCCGCGTAGCCCGGCTTCACCTTCCGCAGCACGGCGGCGCCGATGAACCGGCCGACCATCGCGCCGCCCCAATAAAGCGACAGGTACTTGCCCGCAGCGCTCTCGGTGAGGCCGCCAATCTCCGGTCGCGACATGAAGTTGACGAGAAAGCTCCCAATCGACACCTCGGCGCCGACGTAGGTGAAGATGGCGACCGCGCCGAACACGAGGTGGCGGTAGGACCAAACGCTCGGAAGGGTTGTACCCTCGGCCGGAGCGCTGGACGCGTTCGTGCCGGCAATCACCGGCAACTTGAAGCGGCTGAACGCCAGCGCGATAAGGAACAGGGCGGCCGCGAGGCCGAGGTAGGGCCCCTGGACGGTGGCCGCCTCGGCCGCCGCCTTCGCCGGCTCTCCGTCCCCGCCGGTAGTCGCCGTGAGGATCAGCACGGCACCCACGAACGGACCGATGGTGGTGCCGAGAGAATTGAAGGCCTGCGTGAGGTTCAACCGGCTCGACGCGGTCTCGGGTTTGCCGAGGACGGCGACATACGGATTGGCCGCGACCTGCAGCAGGGTGATGCCGGACGCCAGCACGAACAGCGCGCCGAGGAAGAACGGATACGACGCGGTCCCGGCGGCCGGGTAGAACAGCAGGCACCCGGCGCCTGCGGTGCTCAACCCGACGACGATGCCGTTGCGGTAGCCGAGGCGCTCCACGAGGTAGCCCGAGGGGAAGGACATGACCAGGTAGGCGCCGAAGAAGCAAAACTGGATCAGCATCACCTGCACGTAGCTCAAGGTGAAGATCCCCCTCAGGTGCGGGATCAGGATGTCGTTGAGCGAGGTGATGAGATGCTGCAGCAGGAGCCTGACGCGGTGGCAAGCGGCGATCTCAGTGAGGCTGGACATACCCATGTGCGACCTTGCCGCCAATTATGGCGCGCAGGCTGCCTGAAGCGCGTGGCGTTGAAGAACAGGACCGAATCCGCGTGAAGGCAGCGCGCGCTTACTTGCCGCCGCGCGCGGCGGTGGATGGGGGCACGAAGTTGTTCAGGCGCATGTAAGTGACGATGTTGCCGTAGTGCTCGTTGATGTGGCTGGTGTTGTAGATCAGCGTGCCGATCTTCGAGCGGTTGCCGTTGCGCTCCATCATGTTCGCCTCGGTGACGGCGGCAAACGCCTTGTCGCAGAGCGCGAAGGAGTCGCCCAGCGTCTTCTCGAGATCGGCCTTCGTCATCTTGTTTGCGCTCGAGTTCTGCGAGTCCTCCGTATCGAGGCGCGCGGGTCGCGGCATTCCGACGAGCGCCGAACAGGCGCCATTGTTGTCGTCAACAATGTGAGCGATGAGGCGCGCCCACGACCGCACGAGCGGCGTTGGCTGCCAGATATTCTTGTCCTCGGGGAACTGAGCCGCCGCCTTGGTGATGTTGCCCCTGATCGCGTTGAAGGTCGTCTGGACTTCCGCGACCAGCGTTGGCGCAGCCTGCGGCGCGGCCGCCGGGGCCGCGGGCGGCTGCTGCCCGGCGGCCACACCCACACCGATCACCACGACGCACGCGAGCAGGGTCAGGGTCTGTCTCATGTCGGATTCCTCCTCGAAGGGTGTGTTGCGATCTGGTTGTGATCGCCCCGGACGCCGCCGGCGCGGAGACGCTACCTTTGGTCACGAGGCGACGAATCATGATACCCGGGATCACCCCAGGGGCGTGCATGGCCTGCCGTTTGGCCCCGCGGTCCTTCTAGCCCGCATCGACACCAGGAACGCCGCGAGCTTGTCGCGCCCCGCAGCCACGCTTTGCTCCTTGGAAACCGTGGCGGCGAACCCGCGCGAAAAGAAGTATGCCGCGCTGATTGTGGCAGACGGCGATGGCGGTGTAGAGGCATGGCACCAGCAGACTCTCTTCACCCTGCAGGAGGTCTACAGCGGCGACTGGCAGTAGGCGGCCGCCGAGCGAGGATCCGCTTCCAGCAAGCAGAAGTTGTCCGGCAGGCGCCCGGCTCTCGCCGGGCTGCCGCTCCGCGCGAGTAGGGACAGTTCGGGGCGCGTACTCGGAGCATCCTCGAACCGAAGGAACGAGTCATCGAGCCCCTCCACCAGCCGCCCGCGGCTCAGGTTCCGCTCAATCAACGCCCCTATGTGCAATCGCTCCCAATGCACGTAGCAATACCTGTAATTGACATATGTGTTCATAATAGGTATTACTACTTGCGGAATCAACATGGACGCCGCCAACCCCATCCGGTTCGTCGAGCAATTCCATCTCCTGTTCCTCGCCCAGCTCAGCCGACGTGTCGACAAGAAGCTCTTCGTCGTCAAAGGGGGCTGCAACCTCCGCTTCTTCCACCGAAGCATCCGCTACTCGGAGGATATGGACCTCGACCTCGGCGAGATCGAGGCCCTGGTTCTCCGGGACAAAGTGAGGGAGGTCTTGGCGTCTCGTCCGTTCGCCCAGATCCTCGAAGCCAGGGGCATCCGCATCGACCACGTCACCGAGCACAAGCAGACCGACACCACCCAGCGGTGGAAGCTCGGGCTCCGCGTCAAGGGCGCCGCCGTCCCGCTCCCGACGAAGATCGAGTTCTCGCGCCGCGGCCTGGACGAAGGGGTGGCGTTTGGCAGCGTCGATGCGAACGTGGCGCGCGCCTACCAATTGCCGCCGCTGATGGTGAGCCACTATGATGCCCAGACGGCGTTCCGCCAGAAGGTCGGAGCGCTCGCGGGGCGTCGCGAAACCCAGGCGCGCGACGTGTTCGACCTGCACCACGTGCTCGCGACCGGTGGAGTAGCGGGCGCGGTGGAGCGACTCGACGCGGGGGTAGCGGAGCGGGCGAGCGCCAATGCCATGACGATCGACTTCGGGATGTTCAAGAGCCAGGTGCTGGCCTACCTGCCGCCCGAGGACCAGGCGCACTACGACTCATCGTCGGTCTGGGACACCATCGTGCTGGAGGTGGTCGACGCGCTCAGGATGGGTCAGCCATGACGCTCCTGGATGCGCTCTCGACGATCGCGTCGATGGACGCGCCCGTGTTTTCCACGAGCGACGTCGCCGCCTGTCTGCGAGTCCCGAACGGCCACGCTAGCGTCATGCTCGCGCGCCTGGCGGCGTCCGGCCAGGTGGTCCGTCTCCGCCGCGGCGTCTGGTCTCTTGCGGGTCGGGTCGATCCGCTCGCGCTGCCCGAGTATCTGACATCTCCGTTCCCGGCCTACGTTTCGCTCCAGAGCGCGCTCTACCTCCACGGCATGATCTCGCAGATGCCCGCGGTGACCTATGCCGTCTCGCTGGCGAGGACGCGGCGGTTCACGACGCCCCTCGGCACGGTGTCCGTTCATCACGTCCAGCCGGCGTTCTACTTCGGCTTCGAGGACGCCGGGCGCTCCGGCGGTCGCCTCGCCACACCGGAGAAGGCGCTGATCGATTTCCTGTACCTCACGCCGGCGCGGTCCAACCTGTTTCGTGCCCTTCCGGAACTCGAGTGGCCGAAGCGATTCGGCGTGAGCGCCGCGCGCTCCATCGTGAAGCGGATCGATCCGCCTCGACGACGGACACTCGTGGCGCGGAAGCTGGAAAAACTGCTGGCGACGCGCCGCGGACGGTAGGGAACACGGCGAGGTGGCCGCCCGGCTGGCCGGCCATGGCGCCGCGTGGGACAAGACGAGTCAGCGCGTTCGCATCCCGTCCAAGATCGTGATGCGAGCCAACGTTGACAAGGTGTTCAAGGCACTTGATCTTGCTTGCCGGCCACCGGGAGGGCGAGTGGATCGTTCGGGATCACCAGGCGGGTGCAGACAAGATCGTAGGCCGGAGACAATTGGTAGGTGTTATCGGGACCGGCGAGCAGCGAGAAGTTCTTCAAGTGCATGTCGCCGTTGCCGGTCAACCACGACACGACGACGAGGCGAAACAGCTTCAGCAGTTCGATCAGGGGTTCGCTCGAACAGCAGGTTCTCGATGAGTACCGTTCGGTGGAGGGGCGGTGGCCGACTCGTGACGTTCCGGGAAGGTTCGTCTGATTGTCGCAAACGCCATCGACCGGCCCGGCGTAGCGGGCCGGTCGATGGGCACGGCGACGAGCTATTTCCTGGTCTCCGCGTTCTTCACATATTTGTCGAGAAAGTTGAGCATCTCGGTGATCACGTGCTTGTTCGATTCCGCGGCCGCATAGCCGTGCGCTTCGAAGGGCAGCGTGACGTAGCGGACAGTGGCGCCGAAGCCCTTGAGGGCGACGTAGAAACGCTGCGACTGAATCGGGAACGTGCCGGAGTTGTCGTCCATCTCACCGTGGATGAGCAGGATTGGGTCCTTCACTTCATTCGCGCGGAAGAACGGCGACATCTTGCCGTAGATCCCGGGCACTTCCCAGAAGTTGCGCGTCTCGTTCTGGAAGCCGAAAGGCGTCAACGTGCGGTTGTACGCGCCGCTTCGCGCGATGCCGGCTCGGAACAGGCGTGAATTCGCCAGGAGATTCGCCGTCATGAACGCGCCGTAGCTGTGGCCCCCGACGCCCCAGTGATCGCGATCGGCGAAGCCCATCTCGACGCCCTTGTCGATCGCCGCCTGCGCGCTCGCCACCAACTGCTCGACGTAGGTGTCGTTGGCGGTCTCGCCAGGTCCGATGATGGGCATCGTCGCGTCGTTGAAGACCGCGTAGCCCTGGGTGAGCAGCAGCAGTTGTGACGAGCCGCCGACGGTGAGGAAGCGGTTTTCGTTGCCGCTGATCTGCGCCGCTTCGTCCGCACTCGTGAACTCGGCGGGGTATGCCCAGAGAAACACCGGCAGCTTGGTACCCGGCGTGTAGCCCGGCGGCAGGTAGATTGTTGCGTTCAGCTGCACGCCATCCTTGCGCTTGTAGGTGACGAACTGACTCGTGACGCCGGCCAGCTGCGGATGCGGGTCGGCGAACGTGGTGATCGCCTTGCGCGACGCTGCCGCCGTGTCGAGCAGGTAGTAGTTCGGCGGATCCTTCTTCGTCTCGCGGCGGGTGATCATCTTCCCGCCGTTGTCGTCCACGAACGCGACGAATGTCTCGAAGCTGACGTCGTCGCACTGCCACAGCCGAGAAGACTGCAGCGTCTTCAGGTTGAGCCGATCGACAAAGGGCCGGCCACCCTTCGGCGACGCACCAGCGCCGCTGAGATAGATGCTGTCGCCAACCTGCATGATCTTCGCGGACGAAGGGCGTCCGACCGGCGAGCCGGGATCGCCGTATCGATCCTGCTGGCGCAGTTCCCATAGCTTCTTCGGCGCGGCGGCAAGCCCGCTCTCGAAGAGCCATGTGCGGCGCATACGCGTGTCGCGGTCGCTCTCGCTGAGGAACGCGGCGCCCTTCTCGGTGAACTGCAGGCCACCGGCGCGCCACTCGGTCTTCGCCACCTCGATCGGCTGGCCCGTGAACGGCGCGGCGAGCGACACGACACGGTCGCGGAAGGGGACTTTGGCTTTCGGATCGCCGCCGTCGAGCGGCTCGATGAACAAGAGCGTTGCCGGCTCGACCTGATGCCACCGGAATCCGCGCGGGCCCGGAAAGACGCCGTTGCGCGGGAACGTGTCGCCCATCGGAACGTCCGCCAGCTTCTTCACCACCACGCCGGCCTTCGTCCATAACTCGACATCGCGAGGGAATTGGCCCGCCGGGACGACGTACGAAAACGGCTTCTTGGTACGGTTGACGACGACGTACTTGCCGTCGGTGGAGATCTCCGCACCCGAGTAGATGCCGGGCTTGCCGAATGGCGTCTTGGCGCCGGCGAGGTCCACCCACGTCAGCTGGCTGGTGTAGAAGTACTCGTAGAGCGCCTCGTCGTACGGGTTCTTCAGCAGGTCTTCGAAGGTCTGCGCCGGGGCGACCGTGCCGCTGGTCTCCTGGACCGCCGGGCCCGCGGGCAGGGCGCCTTCCTTCGGCATCGGACCGCGCCCGGCGGGGATCAGGCTGCAGAGAAATCCGGTCGAGGTGTCCAGCCACCGGCACCCGCCGCCGAGGCCGTTGACGCCACCAAGGAGCACGGGCCTTACGAGGCCGGTCGCGACGTCCGTCACGTAGAGCTGGATCCCGGTCTTCGTTGTGATCGTGACGGCGACGTATTTGCCGTCCGGCGAGAAGCTGCCCGAGTACGAGATCGCCGGCGGCAGCATCAGCCGCTTTTCCGTGCCGGCGGCCACATCCTTCAGCACCAGGCTGGTCGTCGCACTCAGGATGCGCGGACCGTTGGTCTTCAGGCTGATGCGCGAGCCGCCGAGGCCGTAGAACGGCTCGGCCACTTCGGCCAGCGACGGCATGCTCTTGCGATGCGTCAGGAGCAGCACCTTGCGAGTGGGCGACACGGCCACACCGGGCAGCGGCTCGGCAGCCATGATGTCCGCAATGACTTTCGGCGGCGTCAGATAGACGGACGGTTTCGACTGGGCTGAAGGCGCCATCCGAATGAACAGGGCGATGGCGACCGACGCGACGACGACGGACACTGTTTTCTTCAAAGGGCCAACTCCTCGCGTAAAGCGCTGAGAACACGAATGACAGGCGGGCGACGATTGCACGAAGAGTATGTCCATCTCGCTGCCTGGACGCAACGGGACGGGCTGGCACGGCGGTGGGATTCGAACGGCTGGCCGCGGTGACCGGAGCACGCGGCCAACTGCGCCCCAGTGCTGGCAGAAACGTCGCCCGTCGCTGCCGGACTAGTCCCTCGGTCCCGGCATGGAAGGGTAAGAACGCCGTCGCGTGGGAGAACACCGTGCGGCGGCCCGACGCCCGCCCGCCTCCTGTCTACCGCGTTCCCGATGAGGCCGGGAGCGGTGTCACCATCTGCATGACGGCGCGCCACACACCGCGGCGTCGCGTGAAGACGCGGAAGTAACGTACAGTGTTCGGTTCCAGCGTCCCGCCTTCCTCAACTCGCGTCCCCGACGTTCTCGCGCAGAGGATCGCTGTCTCTCCGAATACGCGCACCTTCACATCGCTGATGCTCAGCGATATGTACCGGCGCGTGCCCGTGCGATACGACGCCATGATCTCCGGCTTGGTCGACTCCTGGCCGCTGACGGTATAGGCCACATAGTCGTCCGCGACAATGCGGTCGTAGGTGGCGAGATCCGTCTTGGCGATCGCGGCAACCAGTTCGCGTTCGACGCGCTCGACCTCTGCGGCATCGGCCGGCCGGCCGGCAGCCAACGCAGATGGTGCGGCCGAACGCCGCGCAACCGGGGCCGCCGACTGCGCCGTCGCGGCGACGGCGACAAGTAAGGCGAGGAACAACACGACGAAAACGCGCGCAAACCTTCTCACAGTGCACCTCCGTTGCCTGCTCCGGGCATCGTTTCACGACTCGACCGCCCTGGACGACGATCTGGGCCGTTCGCAAATTGGCAATGTTGGCCAACGGGTCCTTGTCGAGCACGACCAGATCGGCCAACTTCCCGACCGCGGATGAAATCGGCGCCGGCCTTCAGTTGCGCACGCACGCCCGCGCGGAATCCGTCCGGTCCGTCCACGAGCCCAGGGGTGATGGTCTTCCCGCGGACGTCGATGACTTCCGCGTCCGGCGGAATGGTCACTCGGGCCCTCGGACCGACGGCCGAGAACTTCTCGCCGGTGACGATGATAACCGCATCGTCGATCGGCGCCGCGCCGGTGCCGTCGATCAGCCGGGCACCGGTCACGACGAGGACCTTCTGGTGTCTTGTCCTGCCCGACGATCGTTGCGGACAGGGTAACTGCGCAAAGGAGTGCGGGCCACACGACCCGCCCGAGGTTCTTCATGAGTGCGGACTACTTCACCTTGGCTCCGGCGAGCTGCGCCACGCCGGCCAGCGTCGTCTGCGCGGCATTGAGGCCGAGGCGGAAGTCCTTGTCCGAGAATGTCGCGAACACGTCGATCGGCTGGTGCCAGGTCGGGTCCCACCCGTTGCCGACCTGCGACAACCGCTCCAACTCGCGCAGGCTGATCGAGGGTGCGAGGTCCTGGAACGCACCCGAGTCGGTATTGCTCATGCGGTTGCCGACCACCGCCGGGTAGTCGGTGGCGTAGCGGTCGTTGGCGTTCTTGAGCGCCCACGCCAGTTCCTGCGACTGTGCCGACATCTTCGACGAGGCGGCAAACTCGATGTTCACGTCGGCCTCGGGGCGCTGCTCGGGGGACCCTTTGCCGTCGGGACCGGGCATGCCATGGTCGAAGAGCATCATGTCGTGCACGACCACGCCCAGCCACTTCGGCTCGGGATACTGGTGGGATCCGGGCGGATCTTCCTTTCCCTGGAGCGGCCCGCGCTGCTCGGCGTAGGCCCGCGCGCCGTTGAGGCCGGTCTCCTCGTTGTTCCACAGCGCGAACCGGATCGATCGCTCCGTCTGAACGTCCGGCGAGCAGAAGATGCGCGCCAGTTCCATCACGAGCGCCGCGCCCGAGCCGTTGTCGTTGGCGGCCTCGCTGTAGCCGAGGCCGTCCATGTGACCGCTGACGATGTATGCCTCTTCAGGGTGCGTGGTGCCGACCTTCGTGCAGTAGACCTCTTCGCGAGGTCCTGGTGCCGTCGGCTGCGCGTCGAGAGCCCGCAGCGTCGCGTTAGGCTGTTTCTCCGGGTCGTTGTTGACGCCGGTCGGAGCGCGATTGCCCTTGACCGGATTGGCGTTCCCGCGCGCGCGTCCCTGGGCTCCGGCTGCCTGGCCGCCGGCTGCCGCCGCGCTGGCCCCTGCGCCTCTGGCGCCAGCCGCGGCTTCGCCGGAAGCCGGCGTCGTGCGCGGGGCGGGTGCGTACTCGTACTTGACTCGCGCCACGCCCGAGCAGCCGTAGCTTCTGAGCTGCTTCTCGATCCAGTCGACGGCCGCCTTGTTCCGATCGGTGCCCTGCCGTCGATCGCCGAATTGGGTCAGGGCCTTGATCGTGGCCTTGTACTTCTCGAGATCCAGCCGCCCGACCAGCGCGCGGGTCGGGTCAACTTGCGCGGGTGCCGCCTGTGCCGTCGTGCCGCCTTGCGCGTGAAGTGCCACGGGGCGAGCCGTGACGCAAAGGGCCGCCGCACCGGCAGCCGCCAAGGCAATCGCCGTCCAGTTCCGTCCCATATTCGTCCTCCACACATGGTCTGACCGGGCCGCGACGCGCAGCCCGTCCGTCCGGAGGCGAAGTATAGCTCCACACGCGGTTGGGAGTAACCAGGCGCCGAACAGTCGCTGGACCACGACGCCCGAAGTCTCGCTGCCGCCCCGCATAGCCGCGCTCGTGCCGCAGGACGTCTTGCCAGCGCAGTCGGACCTCTGTAGTCGCGGTCGGAGCGCTTCCCGCAAGCCGATGCCACGGTTGGTGGAACGCAATCGACTTCGAGCACGGCTGTGGGGTCTATCTTGCCCGTCCGGTGGCCAATCCGCCGGATGGCATCGTGGCCTCGGTCGCCGCGGGGTCTCGGATGCTACTTCAGGAACAGCTCGATGACCGGCACTTCGACGTCCGGCTTCAGGATCGGCAGCTTGATCACGAGGTCTCCCGCCCGGGTGTCCTCGGTGATCCAGGTGGTGTCCTTCCTGGTGCTCATCTTCAACTCGGACGCGTCGTGCAGCAGTTGTGCGTATGTCACCCGGTCGGCGTAGCCCGGCAGCACCACCTCGCCCAGCGGCCAGGCGAGCAGGTGCACGTAGAGCCGGTTCGCGCGAGGGCTGTAGGTGAGCAGGGCGTTCTGCGGCGCCTTGAACGTGTCCGGAGCCTGCGTGGCGCCGTAGATCGCGCGCCCGTTCACCTGCATCCAGCGTCCGAACGCCGCCAGCCGGTCCTGCGCGCGCGGGTCGAACGTGCCGCGCGCCGTGGGCCCGACGTTCATCAGGAGGTTCCCGCCCTTGCTGACCGTGTCGATCAGCAACTCGATCAGCTGTCTCGCGTCCTTCCAGCTCGTCTCGTCGCGGTAGTAGCCCCACGAACCCGAGAACGTCTGACAGGTCTCCCACGGCACCCGGACGCCGTTCACCTTCACCCATTCGGCGGGCTTGAACTGTTCCGGCGAGCGGAAGTCCCAGCCGCCGGGCACGTCAAGCAGGTCGAGGCGATCGTTGACGATGATCCCCGGCTGCAGCTCGCGAACCATCTTCAGCAGGGCGATCGAATCCCAGTCGGCGCGGCCCTTTCCCCGCGCGCCGGGAAACGAGTAGTCCAGCCAGATGATGTCGATCTTCCCGTAGTTCGTCAGCAGCTCCCGCACCTGGTTCTTCAGGTACTGACGATAGACCGCCATGTCGCGGCCCGCGTTCAGGGCGTCGTAGTCGGCGTCATTCGCCGCGCTCTGCGGGTGGTTGCGATCGATGGTGTACGACGCGTGATGCCAGTCGAGAAGGGAGTAGTAGAAGCCGACGCGCAGGCCCTCCGCGCGGAACGCCTCGACCCACGCTTTCAGCAGGTCGCGCCGCGCGGGCGTGTTGGTCGCCTTGTAGTCGGTGAACTTCGAGTCGAACAGGCAGAAGCCTTCGTGGTGCTTGGCCGTGATGACGGCGTACTTCATCCCGGCCTGTTTCGCCTGGCGGGCCCATTCGCGGGGATCGTAGAGGTCCGGATTGAAGGCGTCGAAGTACTTCTGGTAGGTGGCGTCGGTGATCCGTTCGTTCTTCTTGACCCACTCGTGCCGCGCGGCCTGAGCGTAGAGGCCCCAGTGGATGAACATCCCGAACCGCGCATCGGTCCACCAGGCCAGCCGCGCGTCCTTCTGCGCCGGTGTTTCCGCGGGCAGCCCGGTTGGCGCAGGCGCCTGTCCCGTGGCACCCGCCGCCGCGAGCAGGAAGGTGACGAGGACGGCAGACAGTACCGTTCGCATGGCAGCTCCTCGGAGCCGATCGACGACACGTCCGCCGGCCGCGCCAGTCCAGCGTCCGAGCGGCTCCTGCGATGGAGAATGACCGAAACAGAGTGGGGGCCTGACACGACGCCACTCCGGCTCGCATTCTATCCCGGATCGGGCGGCCCCTTGTCAGGGAATGGCGCACGCAAGTTGTTGCAAGCGATCCGGTCGAGCGTCGGCCCGCATGCTATGATCTTGTTCGACAACCTAAGAGCGCGGTGAGAGCCATGCCTGACCTGCTTGAACGCATCACCATCGACCCGGAGATTTGTCACGGGAAGCCGTGCATCCGCGGGCTTCGGTATCCGGTCGAGGTCATCCTCGAACTGCTGAGCGCCGGCGCCACGACCGACGACATCCTGCGCGACTACGAGGATCTCGAGCGAGAGGACGTGCTCGCCGCCCTGGCATTTGCCGCCCGCCTCGCACAGGTCAAGCGCATCCAGCCGCCGGCCGCATGAAGTTCCTCATCGACGCGCAGCTGCCAAGCGGATCTTCGGAGCTGTGCCTCAAGCCGAGGTCGAGGCCATGGTCCGGGAGGCGCCGACGGCTCTTCCGGTCCGCCGCGCCTGGTATCTGTACGAAGCGCTGATGGGCCACACGCTTGACGTTGAGGATGCACCCCGAGCGGAGGCGATCGATCTTCTCGACCCGAAGGCCTATTTCACCGGCAAGCCGCGGCTCTCGAAGCGCCACCGCGTTCGCGACAATCTTCTGGGCACAGGCCGATTCAGTCCCGTGATCAGGCGAACCGACGCCCTGGAGCAACTTCTCAAACTCGACCTTGCCGCCAAGGCACGCGCAACCATCGGCGGTACCGGCGGCCATCTGGTCGCGCGCGCGGCCAGCTTCATGCTGCTGGCCGACAGCCGTGCAAGCTTCCAGATCGAGGGCGAACGGCCTCCGCGCAACAGGCTGGAGCGATGGGGCCGCGCGGTCCTGCAGGCAGGAAAGAACCGGCTCACGATCGACGAGATCATCCGCCTTCACGGCGTCCTAATCGAGGACACGCGGTTCGTGAGAGTGGGCCTGCGCCTCGATGGCGTGTTCTTGGGCGAACGAGATCACAACGACGACCCGCTGCCCGAGTTCATAGGTGCGGCAGCCGCGGACCTGAACGATCTCATGATGGGCATGCTGGAAGCGAACGACCGCATGCGCGACGACGGTCTCGACCCGGTGCTGCAAGCGGCGGCCACCGCTTTCGGGTTTGTCTACGCGCATCCGTTCGAGGACGGAAACGGCCGCCTCCACCGCTGTCTGATCCATCACGTCCTTACCGAGCGGAAGTTCACGCCGCCGGGGATGGTATTTCCGGTTTCCTCCGTCATGCTTGACCGCATCGACGATTACCGAACCACATTGCAGACTCACTCGGCTCCGCTCATGCCTTTCATCGACTGGCGGCCGACGCCCGAGCGCAACGTCGAGGTGCTGAACGACACGGCCGACTTGTACCGCTACTTCGATTGCACGGAAGCGGCCGAATTCCTTTACGCGTGCGTCAGGCGCACCGTCGAGAGCGATCTGCCGCGCGAGATCGGCTATCTTCGCCGCCACGATGAAGCGATCCGCCGCATCATGGACGCCGTCGAAATGCCCGATAGGATTGCCGAGAATCTTGTGATGTTCATTCGTCAGAATAAAGGCACGCTGTCGAAGAGGTGCCGCGATGGCGAATTCAGCAAACTCCGCGATGACGAAGTTATTCTGATCGAGCAAATCGTCGGCGATGCCTTCGAGGGCTTTGATGAAGCCTCCGCGCCGATTGGTGGCGAAACCAATTGAGGATCGCCAAATCTTGTTCGCCGCCAGGGCTCATCGAGATGTCCGGAGGCTATCGTCGGGCTGTGGATGCGATCAGGAGGCGTAAGCCCGCCCGCAGGCTGGTGCGCGTCCCACCGGCCCACCAGCCTGTGGCCCCACCGAGTGGCTGCAAGTGATTGGGGTTGGAGGTCCGCCTTCGCCCTTCGGGCTACGGCGTGACAGCCTTCATGGCTT
>Ga0209745_1000337_pt1 | contig 27884 bp, 19 predicted proteins | sample BarGraNGADG00312_FD_184495 | JGI IMG/M metagenome (GOLD analysis project Ga0209745, IMG submission 184495) | Arctic peat soil microbial communities from Barrow, Alaska - Barrow Graham LP Ref core NGADG0004-312 (SPAdes) (version 2) | ecosystem: Environmental > Terrestrial > Soil > Wetlands > Peat...
CTTCGGAATGACGTGCTGTCTTTCGCGCATCACATGCGACTGAAGACACGGCGTTCTCTCGCCGTCACTCTGGCCCCTTTGGACGCGGATGATATATCATGACAGACTGTGGGTCTAGTCGCTTGGACATGTCGCCCAATCCTGGCAGGCTATTTTGCCTAGGCATTCAGAGTGTTTGCGGTATCCTTAAGATACAGTGGGCGAGTCGAGAGTTGGCTTCCTTGTATTCCGGCGACACCGACCCGCCCGTTTCCTGGCCCAAAGCGAACCGACTCCGATTTCAGAACTTGAATCCTATGACCACACTCTCTGACAAGCAGCTCCACGACTTGGCCCGCCTCGGCGCCATCGCCAGACTGAAGGAACTCGACCAAGAAGCCGCTGCGCTGCGGAAGATGTTCCCCGGCTTGACGAAGCCCACCGAGCAGGCTGCAGAGCCAGCGCCTGCCGCCCCGAAAGCCAAACGCAACAAGGGGCGGATGATGTCGAAGGCCGCACGGAAGACTCAGTCCGAGAAGATGAAGGCGTATTGGGCGAAGAAGAAGGCCTGAGACCGGGAAACGAACTGGTCGGCCCGGTTTACCAAGCCATTTCGGGTTCGTAAAGAAACCAAAGGTCGCAGGTTGAAATCCTGCCCTCGCTGGGCATCATCGTCCAGGACCTCAAGAGTCGCCAACTAGCTGAGGCGTGCATGTAGCGCGGTCCAGCACCCTCGCCTTATAATGGCGCCATGTGGCGCGCCATCATCGCAACCGTCTCGACCCTCCTCGTCCTCACCTCCGTCCCGGCAGCCCAGAACACGCGTGGCGGCCGGGTCCATCGCCTGGAGGCGACGCCGGCCACCGTGGCCTACGGCTACTACTGGTCCGAAGCCAAACCGGCCCTGCGCATCGCGTCGGGTGATGTGGTCAACGTGGACACCCTGATTACCAACACGCCTGCCGGGCTCGAGCGCGCTGGTGTGTCGCCCGCCAAGGTCGAAGCCTCCTTACGGTCGGTCGTTGCCGAGGTTACCGGCGACCGGCGCGGGCCCGGCGGCCATATCCTGACGGGCCCGATCTACGTCGAGGGCGCCGAACCCGGCGACACCCTCGAAGTGGACATCCTGTCGGTCGATCTGCCGATCGACTACGGCTACAACGGGTGCAGCGGCTTCGTGCGCGAGAACTGCGATCGCAGCGTGGGCACGCGGATCATCGCCCTCGACCGGAAGAAGATGACGGCGGCGTTCGCGCCGAACATCGTCGTGCCGCTCCGTCCCTTCTTCGGCAGCATGGGCGTGGCCCCTGCGCCGGCGCTGGGCCGCGTCAGCAGCACGCCTCCCGGCAGGCACGCCGGGAACATCGACAACAAGGAGTTGGTGGCCGGGACCACGCTCTACATCCCGGTGTTCGTCCCGGGCGCCTTGTTCGAGGTGGGAGACGGCCACGCCGTCCAGGGCGACGGGGAAGTGGACCAGACGGCGATCGAGACCTCGCTGCGGGGCAGGCTGCGGCTGACTGTGCGCAAGGGGATGAAGCTGGAATGGCCGCGCGCGGAAACGCCGACGCACTTCATCAGCATGGCGACCGACACGGACCTGACGGTGGCGACCAAGGCCGCCATCCAGGAGATGATCGACTTCCTCGCCGCGACGAAGGGCCTGACCAAACACGAGGCGTACCAGCTCGTCAGCCTGACCGGCGACGTGGCGATCACACAGCTCGTCGATCAGACGCTCGGCGTGCACGTGAAGATGCCGAAGGCGATCTTCACAGCAAAACAATAGGGCGGAGCGACAGCGGAACGTGGAATGTCGGACATGGGGCTTTCACATTCCACAGCCACACGATCACCAGCACGATGCCGCTGATCGTCATGGTCTTCCGCATGTGAACTCCGAGAGCAGTTACAAGATACCGGAACATCGGCACCCTTGTCAGAGACCTGTACTCCGGGTTCGACTACTCCACAGCGGAGAACTCCAGCTCGTCCTCGTAAGCGCCTTCCTTCTCTCCGGTCACACGGATCACATAGCCGCTGAGGACCCAGGTCAGGGCCGCCAGCACGAGGCAGCTGCTGCCGCCGTCCGTCAGGCCGACGGTGAGGGTGGCTCGGGATGAAACGAGTCGAGGGGGTCTGGCCGCGCAGGATCAACGGGCTCGGGCGCGGCCAGATACCTCTCGAGCACGCTCACTGGGTGACGGTCAACGTCCCGGTCATCGAAGAACCGTGGATCGCGCAGTGATACGGGAACGTGCCGGCCGTCGTCATGGTGATAGGGCTGCTCGTCGCTCCGGCGGCGAGGGTGCCCGTGTCGAACGTTCCAGCGTCAGCCGTGGCGGTGTGGGCAAGACTATCGGCGTTCTTCCAGGCCACCGTCTGGCCGACCTTGGCCGTTGCCGGGTTCGGCGAGTACGAGAGGCTGCCGTTCATGCCGACAATCGTGATCACCACATCCGACGCTGCCGGGGTTGGGGTCGGCGAGACAGGGCTCATGGAGCCGTTGCTGCCGCCGCAACCACCGAGGGTCGCCGCGACGAGTAGCAAACCGCCGATCGTCAGTGCCATTCGCGAGTTCATCGTCTTACCTCCAAGCGCCGATGTGGCGCTCTGTCCTGCTGTATGGAGGATGCTGGAGCAAGTCTGATACCGTCGGACGAGGCCGGCAATCGCGCGATTCCGGTGATTTCATACGCCCGTCTGTTACGAACGACGTAAATGTGTACACCGCGCGTAAGCTTGCGGCCCGCGTGCCTGGCCTCGCCTCGCGCGCACCCTCGTCCACGCGCAGTCGGTACTCCGCCGCCATACTGCCGCGCGAATGGCGATGGCACGGGCCACGCCGCACCATGGCACACGTCTTGCGGTTCGATCGAGTGCGTGTCAACGGCAGGAACAACGCTGGAGGTGAGCCATGCTGCGCGGTTCGTTGCGGATCGTCTTGATCGCGGCCTCGTTGATCATCCCGTTTGCCGTCCAAGCCGGGAACGGCCCAACGGTGCTGGCCATCGATGCCGCAAACAGCCAGGTCCTGATCCAGGTCGGGAAGGCGGGCCTGTTCGGCTTCGCCGGCCATGCACATCAAGTCTCCGCGACCGACGTGCATGGACGAGTCACCTTCGATCCGGCAGATCTGCAGCATGCCAGCGTCTGGCTCGAGTTCCCGGCGAAGGCCCTGCGCGTAACCGGAAAGGACGAGCCGCCGGCCGACGTCGTCGAAGTCCAGAAGGTGATGCTGGGCGACCGGGTGCTGGACGTCGCACGATTCCCGGCCATTGTTTTTGCATCGCGCCGTATCTCCGTCACGGCGCGAACCACGAGTACCGCGGACGTGGTGATCGACGGCGACATGACGTTACACGCGACAACGCGCCCGACGACCATCCGGGCCAGCGTGATGCTGGACGCTGGAGGCCGCGTGACGGCGCGTGGATCGTTCGTGTTGAAGCAAACCGACTTCGGTATGGTGCCGGTCACCGCGGTGGGCGGCACGATCCGGGTCAAAGACGAGCTCGAGATCCAGTTCGTGCTCAGAACGAGGCCTGCAGATGCAACTCGAACCGCTCAGTAGCGTCGGTTGTCGATCCGGAGTCTTGCGGCTGGCGGCGTGCCTGGCCGTCTGCACGGTGCTGGTGCTCGTTGCCCCGTCGCCGGCAGCCGCCCAGATGATGATGAATTCGACCGAGCACCTGTCGTTCGACAGGCCGGAATCGTGGGCGCTCAAGTACTTCACTTCGGCCACGCTCGTCGGCGGCCTCGAGACACCGCGCACCCAGAAACCGGGCTCCGTGTCGATCGGGCTCGAAGTCGGATGGCTGCCTCGGCTCACGGCCCCGCAACAGCTCGTCGGATTCGACGGCACGGCAGCGCAGGATCTCAATAAGGCGCCGTTCTTTCCCAGGCCCCGCGTCGCCATCGCCCTGCCGGGCAGCCTGACGCTTGTCGTCGCCGTCGTGCCTCCGATTCCGATGTTCGGACTCAAGACGAAACTCCTCGCGCTCGCACTGGAGCGCCCCGTCTACGAGACATCGGCGTTGGCCGTCGGCGTGCGTGTCTACGGGCAACTCGGCTCGGTGCAGGGGGCCTACACGTGCCCGGCGCGCACAGTGGCCTTCGAGCCGGGCTCGGTGGGCAATCCCTCTGGATGCCAGGCGATGTCATCCGACACGGCTGCCCTCCGCTATGCAGGCGGGGAGGCCAGTGTCGCATACCGGCCGGACGCCCCATACAGACTCTCGCCGCACGCGGCGATCGGGCTCGCCTACATGAATGTGGGCTTCCAGGTGAACGCGCTGACCTTCGGGATAATCGATCACACCCACTATCTCTCTCACGGGATGGCGGTCTTTGCCAGCGGAGGGCTCAGCTACCGGCTGACGAGTCGATTGATTCTGAGCACGGACGTCTTCTATTCTCCGCTCTCGGTCAGGCGCGGCTTCGGTGCGCCCGCACAGAACGACGGCCTGTTCAACATCCGCACGCTCGTAACCTATCGGATGCGCTAGCCCGCGGGCCCCCCTTCCGCCACGCACAGTGACAGGCCCACGGCCTCGCGGTATCGGGGTGGCTGGTTCCGGTTGATTCCACGCCCTGGGCCTAACAGCTTCCGGTTTCGATGTGCCGAACGGCCCGTGACGGAAGAACTTGCCGCAGCAGTCGCGCACGGGTGTAATATCTGCCTGTTCCGGGCAGCCAGATGGAAATACCGTTAATCCGACGCTTGAAGGAGAAAAACACATCATGCGTGTCATTGTCAGATTGGGGGCGATTGCTCTGGGCCTCGCGATCACTGTCACGGGCTGCGCGGCGCCGCCCAACGCGGACGTGGATGCGGCCAAGGCCGCCATCGACAGGGCCGCTACCGACCGCGCGGGTCAGTATGCCGCCGAGTCGCTACAGGCTGCCCAGGATTCCCGGGCAGCCCTCGACGCCGAGCTGAAAGTCCAGGAAGGCAAGTGGTTCAAGTCGTACGACAAGACCAAGGAACTCGCAATCGCTGCGAAGGCGGCAGGCGACAAGGCTGAGGCCGATGCTGTCGCGGGCAAGGAGAAGGCCGACGCCATCGTGATCAAAGAGAAAGCCGATGCCGCGGCCAGGGCGAGGGCCAGGATAGCGCCGGTCCGCGTCGGGGGTCGGATCAAGGCACCAACCAAGATCAAGGACGTCAAGCCGGTATACCCCGCCATTGCGCAGTCGGCGCGCGTCGCCGGGGTGGTCACGATCGAAGCGACGATTGGATTCGACGGGAAAGTCGTAGATGCGAAGGTAGTGCGCTCGAGCCCGCTGCTCGATCAGGCCGCGCTTGACGCCGTGCGGCAGTGGGAATACACGCCGACTCTCCTGAACGGCGTGCCCGTGTCGGTTCTCGTGACTGTCACGGTCAACTTCACGCGGTAGCAGGCATCTGCGCGGGGGTCGGCCGTGGTCGGTGGTTTTCGCCCTGGTCGGTGGCTGGATGATGAGGCGTACCTATGCTTGTCTGCTCTAGACATCTTCCAGGGCTGAGATCGTCACGAATGAAGCAAGTTTCTGTGGGGTCCCTGGAATCTGTCTCAGGCGCGGCCGGTTGACCGGCCGCGCACTACAGCGAAGGTCCGCGACGGCCGCCCCTCCGATCTCGGCGGTTTGAGACGGAGCTTCGCTGCCTGTCGCTTGACGACAGCTCACGTCGGGCCAAGGCGCCACGTGATCTTGATTCCATACCCGACCGCCCCGACCAGCCTCACGGGCAGGCCGCGCAGGACGAAATCAGCACTCTGCTTCGCGAGTCCCACCACATCATCTGACGTCCTGATCCAGGCTCGCACGAGCCATCTCCGTTTTGGGAGAACAACGAGGGCCCAATTCCGGGGCACACTTCCTGCTAAAGTGAAGCTGGCGGCAAGATGCCCCTGACGGTCACACCGCTGGCTGCAACGGTGACGCGGAGGAAGAGAACGTGAACAGAGAAGTCCAACCCAAGGATGGGGTCAGCGTCGTGACGACGGCCACGCGGCCGCCCGCCACCTCTCCGCCGCTCCCCGAGCGACGGGCTTCCGCGGACGAGAAAACGCGTGTGGTGCGCTTCGAGGTATCGCCCGCGACGATAATCCAACTCATCCTGGTCGTGGCCTGCATGTGGCTGCTGATCCGGCTCTGGCCGGTCTTCCTGGTGCTCGTCGTCGCTCTCCTCATCGTCGGGACGATGAGTCCAGCCGTCAGCTGGATGGAGGCGCGGCGTGTCAAGCGCGGCCTCGGGATCGCCATCGTCTTCACACTCCTCTTCGTCGTCGCGACTCTCATCGTGACGCTGACGATCCCGTCGCTCGTGGCGCAGGCCTCGGCGCTGATCGAGCAGGAGCCCGCGTTTCGCGCACGTCTTTCGGGTTATCTCGCCCACTCCAACCTGACAGCGCCGCTCGCGGTCTGGCTGCGGAACGTCAAGTACAACGCTCCCGGGAGCACCATCAGCGCAACGGCCTTCGCTTTCTCGATGCGGGTCTTCGAGATCACGGCGTACGGCGCGAGCGCCATCTTTCTCGCGCTCTACATCATGATCGACCGAGACCGGCTTCGCGGCGGGCTTTTCGCGGCCGTCCCTCGCTCGCACCATATCCGCCTCGCCCGCGTCATGATGAATCTGGAGACGATCGTCGGCGCTTACATCCGCGGGCAGCTGATCACGTGTCTTTTGATCGCGGTCTTTTCGTTCGTCCTTCTGGTGGCGTGCGGCGTGCCAAACGCGATGGCGATTGCTGTGTTCGCGGGCGTCGCAGATGTCCTACCCTACATCGGCGCCTTCCTCTCGGTAGGACCGATGGTCCTTGCGTCGCTGGCGCGTGGCCCGGTCGTCGTGGTCGTCGTCCTGCTGATCATGCTCGCGTACGAGGAGTTCGAGAGCCGCGTGCTCGTTCCCCGTATCTATGGTCGGGCGCTGCGCCTTCCGTCGTCCGTCGTACTCTTCGCCCTCCTTGCGGGCGGGATGCTGATGGGGATCCTCGGCGCGCTCCTCGCGCTCCCTGTCGCAGCGACGATCATGATGCTCATCCAGGAGCTTCGCGTCGACCTTCCGGGTCAGCAGGAGCAGGTCGCAGATGTCGAACAGCGCGTCGGGGATGAGCGCGCGGAGGAAGAGTACGAGCGCCGGACAGAGGGCGTGCCTGCGGAGCAGGCCGCCGCGATCGCCGTCGAGATGTCGGACGATCGGCGGAAGGAGGAAAACCGTCCGCCCGAAGCTGCCGACGTATCAGACTCGATTGGCTAGCGTCGTGTCGGAGCGTACGCTCGAAGGGTGTCCCCGGAGACGGACCGGCCCCGTATACTAAGAGCATGCGCTCTCGAGGGGGAAGCCGACGGCTGCCTCGCGTCCTGCCATGTCTCCTGCTCGCGCTCTCGTGCCTGGGCGGGCTACCGCTGCCGTCGTGGAACCCGGCAGACTCCATCGCTGCGGCCCCGCCCACGCCTGGCCTTTCGGGCGCGATTCTCTTCCAGTCGGACCGCGACGGCCACAGCGCGATCTATCGGCTCGACCTCCCCGCCGCGCGTGCGCAGCGGGTGACGCCCGGCTCCGCCTGGGACGACGAAGGCCCGGTGTGGTCCCCCGACGGCACGCGCATCGCCTTCGCCAGCAACCGCGCCGACCAGGGCAGGGCGGGCTTCGACGTCTTCGTGATGAACGCGGACGGCGCGGACGTCACGCGCCTCACCTTCGATCGGTCGGACGAGCGTGAGCCGGGTTGGGCGACGGACGGCCGAAGCGTGTTCTTCTCGGGCGAACGCGACGGTCGAAGCGAGATCTACCGCGTGTGGCTGGAGACAAAGAAGGTAGAGCGCCTCACGCACATCCTCCTGAGCGGCGCCGTGCTCCCCGCGGCGTCACCAGACGGTCGCTACCTGGCGTACGTGACGCACAGCCTGTCCTACGAGATCCAGCTGCTGGACCTGACGAGCGGTGAGACGCGACAGCTCACGTCGGGCCATGGCGCGTGTCGGCCTCGCTGGTCGCGCGACGGCAAGCCCCTCGCGTACGTCGAGAACGACGGCCCGACCTCCGCCATCAGGATCGTCACACTCGCCACAGGCGCGACGCAACGCGTGTTCGCCGACGCGACGCTCTGGAGCTACGACCCTGCCTGGTCACCTGACGGCTCGCACCTGGTCGTCACGGTGAGCCGTGAGCACGACCGCGGCGCGGACTGGGACCTCGCCGTGATCGACCTCTCGGCCCCCCGACACGTGACGCGCCTCACACGCGGTCCCGGCAACGACCGCGTCCCGGACTGGAAGTGAGAGGCGCGGCGACGACTTCTTCACGGTCCCCACCGCCACGTTTCGCGTGTTGTGTGTGTTCGTGGTGCTGTTGCACGCCCCACAAGCCGTAAGCCTCTGGGATCGAGGCCGTTGACACGCTGCAGGGAACCGCAGATACTCCGGCCCCTGAGACCCGTCCGAACGTCCGAAACACTGCCATTCCCAATAGCGACAGCCTCATGACCATCAACGATGGGCGTCGGTTCCTGAGATGGGCCTTGTTCCTGGTTGGTGCCGCCTACCTTCTGGCGTACGTGGCCGTCGCCCTTTGCCGTCTCACCTTTCCCTTCGAGCTGGAGTGGAGCGAAGGGGCCATCGTGGACCATGTGCATCGCGTCGTGTCAGGGCAGCAGGTGTACGCCGCGCCGTCGATTGACTTCGTGGCGACGATGTATGCGCCGGGCTACTACTACGTTTCGGCGCTCTTCGCGTTGGTGCTCGGCGACGGCTTCGTCGCTCTGAGGCTTGTCTCGTTCCTCGCGTCGCTGGCGACGTTCTGGCTGGTCTTCGCAGTGGTCCGAAAGGAGACGGGGAACCTCTACGCTGCTTCGCTTGGCGCTTTCCTGTTCGCCGCGACGTTCCGCGAGACAGGGGGATGGTTCGACGTGGGACGGCCCGACTCACTCTTCCTCGCGCTCTTGCTCGCATCCGCGTATCGGCTCCGGTTCGCCACCTCGTCGCGCGAGTTCGCAGTTGCCGGGCTGCTGCTGGCAGCCTCGGCGTTGACCAAGCAGACCGCGCTACTGCTCGGCGCACCGCTCGTTGCCTACGTGTGCTTCGCCAGTCGCCGCGGCGCGGCCGTGTTCGCTACCTCGTGTGCCGGCGTCCTCCTGGCGTTCGGGGGCGTCCTCGACGGCAAGGTCGAGATGGTATCACGGCGCCCGAACGGATGACCGCGCGGCTCGCCGCCTTCCGGTCTTCCGTTCGGTCGCGTCTCGAGCTCGAGGCGGAGATGCTCGCCCGGCGGCTCGAGCCCGGCTCACTCACTTCACGGGCATCGCGATAACCCCGCATGCGATCCGATCGCCGGCGTTCCCGGCGGGATCGGTCTTCATGTCATCCGCTTTCGCGTGGATGACCAGAGACGTGCCGCCGTTGGCGAACACGGACGTCGGGCCGGGGCCCAGCGTCACCTGGGCATTCGTCACCGTCGTCTTTGCCCTGCCGTCGGCGCCGACCGTGAAGTTGCTCATGTCGCCGGCGTGCGGGCCGTCCGGGTTCTCGAGCCCGTGCTTCCTGCTTTCAGGATTGAAGTGAGGGCCGGCCGTCGCGAACGGCGGCTCGCACTTCGCGTTCTGATGAATGTGGATCGCGTGGTCGCCGGGCGACAGGCTCTCGACGTCGAGCGCGATCGCCACGCCGCCGCGCTCGGTCGGCGTCAGCGTCGCGGTGCCGATCGCCTGCCCCTGCACGTTCTTCAGATCGACCTTCGTCGCAGCCTGCCGCGCCGCCACCTGCAGCCCTGACACGGCGCAAGCGAGCGCGACCACTACCAGTGTCCGTTTCATGTCACTCCTCCAGTCCCCAGCATACGACGGCGCTACCCGGATCGCCAACGACGCTATGACGGACGCTTGCCGTCGGTCGCCTCCTGCTCGAGACGCACGGCTTCCTTGACCAGCCTCGCCACGTGTGTCCGGATGTCCTCGGGCCAGTTGCATGCCGATTGGCTGCCTTCACGGCGCAGGCTCTCACGTGCGGTAGAATTGCAGCCTCATGCTGCGACCACGATTCGCGACGCTCCTGGTTATCCTGCTCGCCGCCATCGCCCTGCCCCACGGTCAGGCGAAGCGGCCGCCCCTGTCTCCATCCGACATCGACGCCATCGCACGCCTGGTGATGCTGGAGGACACGCGGCAGTTCGACGAACCGGTGCTCACCCGCCTCCTGAAGTCCCCGCACCCGGAAGTCCGGCGCCGTGCCGTACTCGCGGTCGGTCGCATCGTCAACCCGGGTGGACGGGCGCTGCTGGTCCCGGCGCGAACGGACAAGGACCCCGACATCGTCGCCACCGTCGCGTTTGCCACGGGCCAGCTCAAGGACGCCGAATCGGTGACCTGGCTCTCGCAATTGCTCGGCTCGGCGCAGACACCGGTGGCGGTCGCCCGAGAGGCGGCGTGCGCGCTCGGCAAGATCCGGACGCCCGAGGCTCGGAGCGCGCTTGCGAAATACCTGGGAAGTGCATCCGAGACGCCTGCCGCCGCGCCCGTCGTCGGCGAGGCGCTCCTCGCCATCGGCCGCTTCACCACGCGCGAAGACCTGACGTCGATCGTGCGCTGGACGACCGCGCGCGACACGGAGCTCCGCTGGCGCGCGACGTGGGCGCTGTTCAGGCCGCGGGATCCCGCGGCGGCCCCGCACCTGCTGAAACTGTGTGACGACCCGTCCGCCGAGGTGCGCTTCTGGGCGATGCGCGGGCTGGCGCCCGCCGTCGTCACCGCCGCGGGCCTCGACCCCGCCACGACGTCCGCGCGCCTGCGAAAGGGCGTCACCGATCCGGATCGCCGGGTCAGCACCGAGGCCGTCCGCACGCTCATGCTGTACGACGACGATGCCTCGTTCGGCGTCGTGATCGGCGCGCTCGACGTACCCGACACCTGGCTGTCGGTCTCCGCGGCCGAAGGCCTCGCCCGCTTCCAGAAACGCGCCGACGTCGCGGTGCCGCGCCTCGTCGCGGCCACAGCCGAGACGAGGCCAACCTCGCTCCGCGTCACCGCTCTGTTTGCACTCACGACGCTGTCGCCTGAAGCCGCGCTGGATGTCGCCTCCTCGCTGGCGCGCGACCCGGGCACCCTCGCCCGCAGTTCCGCCGTGCAGGCGCTGCAACGGCTGGGAGCGCCCGGCCGCGCACGGCTCGACGCCCTTGCCGCGGACCCGGCCACGAAGGACCTCATGCCCCAGACCGGGACAAGCCGCAGGCCGCCGGCCGCGCGGGCGGCGCGCACCGAGGCGACCTACCGGTCGCTCGTGGAGCGCTGGGTCGTGCCGGATTACGCGGGCGCGCCGAAACCGCGCGCCGTGCTGACGACGGCGCGCGGAGAGATTGAGGTGGAGCTGTATGCCGGCGACGCGCCGCTCGGCCTCGAGTTCTTTATCGACGTCGTCACTTCCGGCGAGATCGTCGGCACGGAGTTCGGGCGCGTCGTGCCCAACTTCGTGGCGCAGCAGCGTGCGATCCGGAACGACGTGACGTTGCGGGACGAGGTGAGCCGCCGCGGCCTCACCCGCGGCAACCTGAGTTGGGCCTCATCCGGCCTCGACACGGGCCACCCCGGCTACACGCTCGGCATCACGCCGCAACCGCACAACGAAGGGGATTTCACCTCTCTCGGCCGCGTGGTCCGCGGCATGGACGTCGTCGATCGGCTGGAACTGGGCGACCGTATTACCGGGGCGCGCATGCTGGGCCCAGGGCCGGGATTCCGATAGACATCGAGACAACGGGTCCGGAATCGACGAGTGCGGAATGGCTGAGGACAACCACTCCAGATCTCTGGGCGTTTCCGAGGATGTCTATAGGAGTTCCGCGCCGATGTCCGCGACGCTCGCGGCGCCCACAACGCTCGACGGGATGGCGCAACTCGCCGCCAGCCACGCCGCGAGCAACCGAGTGAGCGGGACGCCCGGCGACTGGAGCCGGGCGCGCTGCTCTGCGAGCACCGTTAGCCGGCAGGGCGACCGCCGCTCCAACTCCGTGAGGAACGGTCGGCTGAAGTGGTCCGAGAGCGATGCAGCCGCGTCGATGACCGTCAGGGGAAGGGTTCGGCCGATCAGCTCGACGACCGGGTCGTCCGCCAGGCAGAACGAACCGAGCCCGGCGAAGACCGACCGACCGAGCGCGAGGGTTCGCGCCGTTGGCGCATCCAGCCCATCGTCAAATCCCACCGAGAACGGCGTCTGCTGGTGGTCCTCGCGGTCTGACACGACATCCTCGAGGTCGTCTCGCAACTGGAGGAACACGCCAAGGCCGAAGATGCACTCCGCCTGTCCGCGCGTGAGCGAGCCCGCCACGAGGTAGCCGTCGGCGAGCACCGAGGCGCCGCCTTTCAGGAAACAAATCTCCATCACCTCCGACACGGCCTCGTCTGGCAGGTCGAACAGGGCGAGGCTGCGCTCCTGTGCGGCGTGGATGGCCAGGAGCGCCCGGTACACGTCGGGATACGTCGAGCGGTCGAACTCCCGCTCGATGAGGCCGACTAGCCGAAACACCTGGGCCTCGTACTCGCCGGACGGCGCCACGGGGTCGCCCAGCAGGCGCCGGGCGAAACGCGCGCTGAAGTCCAGCTTCTCCTCGTGCTCGAGGCCCGCATCGTCCAGGTAGTTGTCGGTGTAGGGATACAGCAGGCTGTAAGCGAAGACCGAGGGGGTCAGGCGAACCGGGACGCCCAGCAGGTGCTGGAGGCAGTGCATGGTGAGCGCGTTTCGACCCGCCTGGTAGATATCCGTGGTGGCCAGGGCTGGATCGAACCGGCGGGCCACGGCCGGGAACCGCTCGAGTTGCTCACGGAAGGCGGCGCCGGGCAGCGCGTGCAGGCGTTCGCCCGGCCAGCCCAGCACCTCTGAAGCCAGGTCGTCGAGCCGCGGGGCAAGCCGCCGCTGTGCATCCGACCAGTCGGCCTGGGATGCGCTCCGACGGGCCGCTTCTGCCAGGAACGCATCCACCAGGGCGGTCAGTCGGTCTTCGCATCGGGCCTGTCGAGGCGGGTCGAAGACCTCGCTGCACAGGGGCGCACGCGAGTCGGCGCGCTCCCAGATTCGGGTGAAGGTGTCGAGGAACGGGCGCAGATCGAGGGAATGGCGCACTGCACGAAAGGGTAACACGGTGACCGGCACCAGCGGCTTATCCGGGCTCAGCCTTTCCACTTCAACCACCGCAAGTAGTTGGTGTACCGCTGGAGGAGGTACTTCAGCTCGAGGATGTCGTCGAACAGGTGCCCGTACAGCTTGCGGCCGCGGCGCGCACCGCCTGCGGTTGCCGAATGGCCAGGTACGTCCGAGAGCCTCTCTTCAGTTCATGCCAGAGGTCCCACGCGTCCTGCACGTTCAGCCAGAACTGCGCAGTGGTTCCGAAGTAGGCTGCCAGACGGAGCGCCGTATCGGCGCTGATACCACGCTTGCCCTTGACGACTTCGTTCAGCCGGTTGGCCGTCAACCCAAGTGCGCGCGCAACTTCCGCCTGCGAGAGGCCCAGATCCTCGAGAAAGTGCGCGACCATCTCGCCTGGCGAGGTGGGTGGACGATGCGTTGGCAGCCCGTGGTTCTTCAGCAGCCTAGTGATAGTCTCCACACCACACCTCATCGGCCGCACCCTCCTCCCAGCGGAAGGTGACACGGTATTGGTCGTTGACGCGCACGCTGTAGCGGCGATCAGAGAGCCGCTCTAATCGGTTGCCTGGCGGTTGTGCCATGTCGCCGACGACGTGGGCTCGCTGCAGTTGGTCGAGAAGTCGGCGCGCACGGGACCACAGCGAGACGGGTAGCTGTTTCCGCGAAGCCTTGCTGGAGCGTCCGTCGAAGACGTCCTCGGTGCCCGCGTCCGCGAAGGTCCGAATCACGCGGTTGAGTATACCCGATTACCGAGGATCCGTAAATGGATGGCTCGCACAGGTCTCGAACCACGGCCTTCCCGTCACCCCAGGCTTCCCACCCGCCGCAGCCGGACCACCGGTTCGCGCACCTCGCGCGATCGGGCGAGGTCTACCTCGAACTCGGCCATCCAGTCGTTGTCCATCTCCGGATCGATCAGCATCTGCTGCACTCGCCACGTCGCCTCATCGTCGGAGGGCTTCACGTGCGTGTGGCGCAGGTTCCTCGCCTCCGGGTCGAGGCGGAGGCGCTGGTGGTCGACGAGGTAGGCGTCCAGGACGGCGCGCAGCCGTTCGGGCGTCCACGTCTCGCCGTCGGCGTCGTGCGGCGAGTCGAGCCCGGCAACGGCAGCCGCCAGGTCGCCAGTGGACCACGCGCGGAGGAACGTAAAGACGCGCGTGCGGATCGCGGCGGTGAACCGCTTGGTGTCGCGCGTGACGTCCTGCTCGGCCGCGTCGGCCCCGGGCGGCCGCAGTTCGAGGCCTCGCGATTTGGCAGCCTCCAGCGGCACGTACGCGGGGTCCCGCATGCGCTCCCATTCGTCAGCCAGGCTCGAATCCACCTGCCGCAGGAGCGTGCGCAGGTACACTTCCATGTCGAGCACCTGGTCCGACTTCACGCCGTCCGGCACGGTCTGGCTCAGCACCTTGTAGACGCTGTTCAGGTGCCGCAGCAACAGCCCCTCGGCGCGCTGCAGCTCGTAGTCGAGCACGTACTCGGCGAACGAGCGGAAGTTCTCGAACATCTCCCGCGCGATCGACTTCGGCCGGATGTTCTCCTCCCCCACCCACGGGTGCCGGTCGGCGAACGCGTTGAAGGTCGTGTAGACGAAGTCGCTGAGCGGCTTGGGATACTCCAGCTTCTCCAGTTCCTCCATACGCTTGTCGTAGTCGAGCCCGTCCGCCTTCATCTGCGCGACCGCGCGGTCCTTGATCCGATCCAGTTGCCGGCGGAGAATCAGCTCGGGGTTCTCGAGGATCGACTCGACGAGGGTCAGCAGGTCCAGCGCGTAGTCCGGCGAGTCGGGGTCGAGCAGCGGGATGGTCTCGAGCAGGTAGAGCGACAGCGCCTGGTCCATCGAGAAATCGTCCTGCAGGTCCACGTTCACGCGAAGGGTGGACCCCTCCTCGGTTCTCGGGACGATCTCGACGATGTGCCGGGCCACCAGCGCGCGGAACAACTGCCAGGCCCGGCGACGGTGCGCCGTCTTCCCGCTCTCGGGTTCGTGGCAGTCGCGGACGAGCCGTCGCATCGCGGCGCACCCGTCGCCCCGACGACCCAGGACGTTCAGCAGCATGCCGTGCGACACTCGGAAGCGCGAGGTCAACTGCTCGGGCGCCGCGCCGATCAGTCGTTTGAAGGTGCCCAGGTCCCAGTTGACGAAGTTGTGCTCTGGCGGCTTGCGCTTCACCACCTTCTTGCCGTCGCGCGCCGCCCTCTCGCTCAGCCTGATGTTCTCGATGACGTATTCCGGGGCCTGGACCATGACGTGGCCGAGGGTGTCGAACCCCTTGCGGCCGGCGCGTCCCGCGATCTGGTGGAAGTCGCGCGCGCTGAGGTGCGCCGTCTTCCGCCCGTCGAACTTGCAGAGCCGTGTGAACAGCACCGTCCGGATCGGCACGTTGATGCCCACGCCCAGCGTGTCGGTGCCGCAGATGATCTTGAGCAGTCCGCGCTGCGCCAACTGCTCCACCAGCACGCGGTACTTGGGCAGCAGCCCGGCATGGTGCAGGCCGATGCCGTGCTTCAGCCACTTCCGAATCTCCGAGCCGTACGGGCTGGTGAACTCAAAGCCCGCCACGATCTCCGCCAGCGCCATCTTCTCCTCGCGCGTGCAGATCTTCAGGCTCGTGAAATCCTGCGCACTGCCGGCGGCGTCGGCCTGGGTGAAGTGCACGACGTAGACCGGCGTCTTTCCCTCGTCGGCGAGCTTCTCGAGCGTGTGCGCCAGCGGGATCTCGGCATAGGCGTAATCCAGCGGGACCGGGCGGTCGGCCGACTTCACGGTGACGGTCGGCCGGCCGTTGAGCGCGGTCAGCGCCGTTTCGAAGAACGACGTGTCGCCGAGGGTAGCCGACATCAGCAGGAACCGAGTGCGGGACAACGTGAGGAGTGGTGTCTGCCAGGCCACGCCGCGGTCGCGGTCGGCATACCAGTGGAACTCGTCCATGACCACGTTGTCGATCTGCGCGTCGGCCCCCTCCCGCAGCGCGATATTGCCCAGCACCTCGGCGGTGCAGCAGAGCACGGGCGCGCCCCGGTTGACCGAGGCGTCCCCGGTCGAGAGGCCGACCTGTTCCGGGCCGAACTCGCGGCAGAGCGCCATCCACTTCTCGTTGACCAGCGCCTTGATGGGGCAGGTGTAGACCGCCCGCTGCCCGCGCGCCAGCGAGGCGAACAGCATCGCCGAGGCGACCAGCGACTTGCCCGACCCGGTGGGCGTGTTGAGGATGACGTTCTTCTCGTCCAGCAGTTCGAGGATCGCCTCTTCCTGCGCCGGGTAGAGGGACAGGCCCTTGTCGGCCGTGTAGTCGAGAAAACGCCCGAGCAGCGCGTCGCCGGACACATCGCCATCGTCGGGAATGAGGGCGCCAAGGAGTGCAGACATCACGGGTAGTTGTACCACGGGATTGCCTCTTCCACACGCCGCAGCGCGGCTTCTCGATGAAGGCGCCCGGCCCGCCCGACCTGCGGATAAACCCGAACCGGGGACAGCCGGCATCAGCCTTGGAGGGGGGTGGACGGCGTCTCGCACAACCGTGCGGCCTCGAAGTCGCCTTCTCGCCTTCTCGTCGGTATCGACCCGGCCCGGCGGGCACCGGACCGGATCGACACGGACACGAGGTGCGAGGCTCCCGGCCGTCCGGGAATAGACGTCTCCTAGAAGCGGATGCGGAACCCGAGCTGGAATTTCCGCTGCTCGTAGCCCGACGGATTCACGAACTGGTACGGGTCGGTCGGAATCGGCGTCGTCGGGTTGCCGAGCGTGTCAACCGCTATCGTCGTGTTTATGCCCGACAACTGCTGGGTGTTGAACAGGTTCTTCAGCTCCACGATCACCTCGCCGCGGGTCGAGCCGTGGATGGGGATCCAGCGCGTGTAGCGAAGGTCCACGTTCTTGCGGGCCGCCAAGTACAGCGAGGCGCGATCTACGAAGAGTGGGCGGTCGCTGCTGACGCCGTCGCCGTTGAGATCGCGGTTGGCGAGGATGCCCGCCGGCAGGCCGCTGTTGAACTGCAGCAGCACGCCGACTTCGTTGCCGGTCAGCAACGTGCGGACAATCGGATTGGTCGACTTGCTCAGCGTCGTGTAGACGATGCTGCCGGTGAAGCTGTGCCGCATATCGAGCGGGTTCGGGCCGAGGTCGCGGTTCAGGTTGCTCGGGTCCGACCGCCCGGATTCCGACTGCACGGTCATCTGCGTGAGCAACGGGGTGTTGTCGAGCCCCTTGCCGAGCGAGTACTGGACGTTGAAGGTCAACCCCTGCGCGAAGCGCTTGTTCATCTGCAGCGTCATCGACTTGAAAGTCGACTCGCCGATCGACTGCACCTCGTTGATGTGGTTGAAGCGCGGATCGACCCGCGTGTTCGCGTTGATCGCCGTACTGTAAATTGGGCGGCCGTCAGCCAGCGTGCCGATCGGGTTGATCAGGTTCACGTCGGTGACTACCGGCAACTGATTGCCCTTCGCGTACATGAACCCGGCCGACACCGAGAAGTCGCGCCGGAAGGCGTGCTCCACCTGGATGTTGTTCTGCCAGGTGCGCGCGACCTGGAAGTTCGGGTCGATCGCCCACGGCGACTGCTGGGCCAGCGTGCCCGTGCCGGCGCCGTTCGGGAACGCCGGGGCACCCGGCGAGGTCGGGCTGAACGTGTACACCGGCGACTTCGGGGAACCGGAGAGCGTCAGCGCCTGCTCGTAGCCGCCGAGAATCGGCTGGTCGTACATGATGCCGGTGCTCGCGCGGACCACCGTCGTGGGGTTCATGGACCACGCGAAGCCGACGCGGGGGCCGAAGTTATTCTTGTCGATGTGGAACGACTGCGTCTGCGCCAGCGGGGCGTTCGCGAGACCAGCCGGGTACTTGTAGAGGTCGTAGCGTACGCCGTAGAGCATCTTGAGGGACGGCGCCAGCTGCCAGTCGTCCTGCACGAAGAAGCTCATGATGTTGGTCGCCATGTTGAACGTCCGGTCGCCCGTCAGCTGCTGCAAGTTCGTGTAGCTGTACGGGTTGGCGCCGCTCTTGGCCGCGTTGTAGGCGTCCACGGTCGGGAACGTGTAGAGGAACTGCGGAGCCGCCGTGCGCTCGTCGTAGACGTGCTGGAAGTCGAAACCGAACTTGAAGTTGTGCGCCCCGCGGACGTAAGTGACGTTGTCGATCACCTGCGAGATGTTCTGCTTGAAGTCGAACCCGGCGGCGTCCTGACCCGTGACGCCAAATGGGCCGCCGAAGGCGACCGAAGGCGAGCTGATCGTAATGGCCGGGCCGGTGCCCGAGTCCGAATTCGCCACGGAGCTCTGGTGGCGGTGCGCGTACTGCACCCGGAACTCGTTCAGGAGGTTCGACCCGAAGGTCGACACCATCTGCGCCGCGATCGAGTCCATCGCGTCGAGAAAGTTCGTCGCCCGCTCCAATGTCGTCGTGCCGGCGGCGCTGTTGTACGGCGCGTCGTTGTGGAACTGCACCCAGCGGGCCGTCAGCCGGTTGTTGCTGTTCAGCTGGTAGTCGGCCTTGCCAATGATGAACTTCCCGGTCTGGACGTTGGGCAACGCAGCGGGCTGAGGCTTCAGGCCGACCGAGGCCGCCACCGCCGGGCTCACCGTGATGAGCTTGGTCGACGAGAGGTCGCGCTTCGTCCGCTCCAAGCCGGCGTAGAAGAACAGCTTGTTCTTCAGGATCGGGCCGCCCACGTTCGCCGTATAGGTGTCGACCTTCGTCGCGGGCCGCACCGACGCCGACGTCAGCCCCGGGCAGTTTGCCGCGATCGTCGTGCTGCCGCAGCCGAAGAAGAACGGGAAGGCGCTGAACGCGTTGCGGCGAAACAGGTAGCTGGCCTGCCCGTGGAAGGCGTTCGTGCCCGACGGCGTGACCGCGTTGAAGACCATGCCCATCGTCTGGCCGAACTCGGGCGCGAAGCCCGTGGTCACAACTTTCACTTCCTGGATCATGACCTCGGACATCGGCAGCAGGCGCAGGCCTGCACGGTCCTTCTCGGTATTCGTGTTGCCGTCAATCTGGTAGTTGATGCGCATCGCGGCGCCGTTGGCCGCCAGGCGCGGGACGCCGAACTCCACGTTCTCGATGCCGGTCACGCCCGGCTGCACCAGCGCGTAGTTGTACGGGTTGCGCGCGACCAGCGGCAGGTTGTGCACTTCCTGGTCGGTCATCGTGTGGCCGATGTCGATGCGCGCGAGTTCCAGCGCCGGCGCGTCGGCCGCGTTGACCGTCACCGTCTCGTTGAGCGCGCCCACGCTCATCGCGATCTTCACGACGACCGTCTGGCCAACGCTCACCCTGAGGCCAGACTCCTCGTGTTTCTTGAAGCCCTCGAGTTCGGCGACCACCCGGTAGGTACCGAGCGGCAACAACAGCGCGCGGAACATTCCGGCCTCGTTGGTGACGGCCGTACGCTGCGCACCGGTCTCGGTATTGGTCACGGTCACCGTCACGCCCGGCAGCACGCCACCCGACGTGTCGACGACCGTGCCCTGGATGGAGCCGTTCGCCGCCTGCGACTGAGCAGCGGCGGGGACAGCCAGCGCGAGCGCCAGCATAGCTGCGAACATTACGCGGAGCATGTGTTGCGATCCTCCTGAAATGGGGCCCAAATGCCCTGATCTCTACATGGTCGTTACACAATCGTTGCAGTGTACACGCGAATATCGCCGGCACAGCGAATGCACACTAAGACAGATTCCAAAGCGCACGGGAGACACTTGCTTCACTTGTCACGACCCTGGCCTTGGAAGATGTCTAGCGTCCCTTGGTGCCCGCCGGTGCCCCGGCTGCCGCCGGCGCCTTCGGAAGGCTGATCAAGTTGGCCAGCAACTGGTACGCGCCTTCGGTCTGGGCAGGCAACTGCCGCCACAGACCGAGGCCCAGATAGATCCAGTGGCCCTTCCCGACCTTCGCGTCCACCACTGACCCGAGCTTCACCCCCAGGTTGTCGGGCGCCGAATCTTCCATTGAGATCAGATCGACGTACTTGGCGTCCTTCTCACCAAGGAAATAGAGTCCGCGCTCCTGCACCCAACCCTTCCATGTGGCCTCGGTGATCTTGTTCGGGAAGTTGAACACCGGGTGCCCCGGCACGAGGACCTTCACCGGCACGTTCTCGTCGGTCACGCGACCGTTGCCAACCTTCGCCGGAAACGGCCCGAACTGCGCCTGGTTGAATTCCATCTTGTTGTACTGAACGATCACCGTCCCGCCACGCTCGGCGAATTCGATCAGGCGGCGGTTGTACGCGCGCAGGTCGATTCGCTTGAGGTACGCGCGCACGCCAGTGATGATGACGTCGTATTTGGACAGGTCGCCCCACGCCAGCTCGTCCGGCTGGATGAAGCTCACCTTCGCGCCCAACTGCTCGAGGGCTGGCGGCACCTGGTCTCCCGCGCCGACCACGTAACCGACTTTCACATTGGGCGTGGTCTTGGCGTCGATCACTTTCAGGTCGGTCTCGGCCGGCTTGATCACCTGGCGCCGCTGGATGTGCGGGTAATCGATCTCCTGGTAGCCGCTGCTGAACTTCGTCGCGCCCGTTGCCGCCGACGTCACGACGGCGCGGACCTGGTACTCGCCGACCTTCACGGTCGCCGGCACGCTCACCTTGAACCGCGTCGTCAGCGACTCGTCTTCGTTGGCGAAGCTCAGTGCCGCGGTGGCCGGCGCCGCCGTCCAACCCGCAGGCAGTTCGAGCGCGACCGTCGCCTGCGCCGCACCCTTCGTGCCGTTGGTCGCCGACACGAAGATCTCCCGCTCGATCGGCTTGGCGGCGGCCGCGCGAACCTCCGGGATCACCGCGGTCGTTGGCGTCGTCTTCACCGAGAAGGCGGGAACGACGTTCAGGTCCATCCGCTTCTCACCGACGAAGATGTCCTTCGAGTAACGGTATTGCGCCGCCAGTTCCTTCGTGACCTCGGTACCACCCACCTTCATGCGGAACGTCACGCGAAAGGGCGACGGCCGGAACGGCACGCCGAACTCCACGTCCGCCGGGTAGATGTTGAGCGCGGCCTTCGGCGGCCGCGTGTCCCAGTACTCGTCGGTCCAGTAGGGCTCGGTGAGCCTCGCGTCCTTCGGCACCTGGACGTCCGCCGTGCAGGTGAATGCACCGCGGGCCTTCGCGTTCCCAGGCGTGCAACTGGCGGCCCGGTCGAACCCGGCCACGCTCACCCCGCTCACGCTCACGTCCCCGGCGCCCCGGTTCGCGACGACGAGCGAGAGCTTCACCGGCTGCCCGGCGATCACGAGGCCGTCGTCAGCAATCGCTTCGAACGCCAGGCCGTGAGCCAAAAGTACGCCGTTCTCGTAGTCCGCTTCCTTGGTCTTCAAGCGAAAGTCGATCTCGAAGCGGGCGTTCTCGGTCAGACCGATCGAACCGATCTGGGCGCGGAGGGCCCGGACCGCGTTGAGACCTGCCACCACCGGCGCCGCGGTGCCCGCGTCGTCACCCGAATCGAACGCCTTCTGCGCGCGCTGCGCCTGCTCGACGATGGCAGCGAGGCTGATCGTCAGGGCCTCGGGCGGGTTCGCCCCGGCGAACGACGCGAGGCCGCCGAGACTCGTGTCCACGCCATCGAACAACGATGTCTCGTCCTTCTCCATCTCGCCCGCGATGGTCGAATCCACGAGTCTGTATCGCGATGGGCCCGCGGGGCCGCGGCCTCCTCCGATGCCGCCAGGCAGCGGCGGAAGCTGGCCCATCCCCTGGCACTTGTGGTTGCTGCGGGCGTCCGCGCCGATCTCCTGGTAGGTCCGCCCGAGCAGCGGGTCGTACGCTCCGGCATCGACGGTCGCGAAGTGCAAAGTCGGCTCCGGAGTTGGGGTCGCCGCCGACGGACCGCCGGTCACGCCAGCGCCTCCGGTGAAGTACAGCTTCCTGGCCTGCCACGGCCGCAGGCCGCCCTTGATCTGATCCGGGAACTGCTTCGGATCGGCCGCCGCGCGGAACGCTTCCTGCGTCAGCACCGCGGTTGACTCGTGGGCGCGGTCGCCGCCCCGGCCCTGGATGGTCATCGTCAGCACGACGTCCGGCCGGGTGGCCCGGATGAAGCGCACGAAGTCGCCCATCACCTCGTTCCGGCCCCACTTCTCGTAGATCTCGGGAGGGTGGAACGAGTACCCGAAGTCGATCGAACGGGCAAACCACTGCTCGGCCCCATCGAGTCGGTGCGCCGACAGCAGTTCGGACGTCCGCAGGACGCCGATGTCCCGGAACAGTTCCGAGCCGATCTCGTTCTGACCGCCCTCGCCGCGGGTCGTCTGCACGTCCACGGATCGAAGCCCATGGCCGAGCGTGAGGAGGGCGTAGAGCTGGTTGTGTTCGTCGTCGGGATGCGCGGCCGTCTGCAGGAACGTCCCGACGACGTTCAGGCGCCGGAGCGCGAGGCCGAGGGCCACGTGTCCGTTCTCCTGGGACACGAGCGAGATCATCCGGGTCTGAGCGCGAAGCCGGGTGTTGCCCGGGGCGAGGAAGACGAGGGACAGGATACTGACGGCAACCGCAAGGATCGACAATCGTTTCATAGTGACAGCCTGCCAGAAGTAGAGCGTGAAGCCAATCTGGAACTCGCGCTGCTCGAACTCGCTGTTAGGAACGAACGCATCATCTCTCACTTCGCAGCTGATAGGGGTAGCTGGCGTGCTCGGACTGCGGGGGCGGGAGCCAAACGGGAGCGAACCGGCAGCGCGTGAGACGTCCGCTGCCTGTCGTCGTCGCCGAGGATCGCGTCGCACAGGGCGCGATTCGCGAGCCTGAGTGCGGAGAGGACGCTGCCGAAGAGCTGTGCATCGCCCTCGAGCGCAGTCATGCGAATGACGGGCTGATTCGGTACGATGCGTCCCACGACCTGTCGCACCGGGTCCAACAGTTGTTCGCCGACTTGGCCGATGCCGCCGCCGAAGACCACCAAAGCGGGATCCAGTGTTGTGACAATGTTGGCCACCGCGACGCCGAGGACGGTGGCCACGTGCGTCACGAGCCGCGCCGCGACCGCATTCCCCTGCCGGGCCGCTGCGAACAGCGCGGCAATCTCGGCCGCGGCGCCGCGACCGGCACGCGACTCGCGGCGCCATCTCCTGGCGATGGCCGCAGCGCCGACGTGATGTTCCAGATACCCCTGCGAACCGAAGTTGCGCTGCCACTGTTTGGAGTCCAGGAGCAAGTGGCTGATTTCGCCTGCGTACCACTGGCTTCCCCGATGGACGCGCCCGTCGATCATGATGCCCGCGCCGACGCCGCGCCCCAGCGCGATGAAGACGAAGTTGGGCTCCCCCTTCGCACAGCCCATCCAGTGCTCGCCGAGCGCGGCCATATTGACGTCGTTGTCGACGGCCACAGGCACGTCGAACTCGAGCGTCACCATGTCTTTGAGCGCGACATCCGTCCACCCGCGCAGGTTTGCGGCTTCGATGACCACACCGCGGCGCACGTCCGTCATGCCTGGTGCGCCAATCCCGATGGCAAGCAGCGGGAGCCGGCCCGTCGGGCCTCCAAGCAGCGTGCGGATGCCGGCGGACAACTGATCGACCACACGTCCGGGCGACGGGTTCCCTGTCGGCTCCGCGAGGCGCGCGAGAACACGACCACTGAGATCCGCAAGCGCGTACCGCACTGTCGTGGACCCGAGGTCGACGCCGACGACACAGCCATGCTCGGCAGTAAAGCTGACGAGCGTGGGCCTCCGGCCGCCGGTCGACACGTCCTGGCCAACCTCCCGAAGCAATCCCCGCTTGGCGATGAGATCGTCCACCAGCGCTGACACCGCGGGCGGACTCAACCCCGATCGCTTTGCTAGACTCGCCCGGGAGATCGGTCCGTAGCGCCGCACGGTATCCAGGATGCGGACCGCGTTGAGACGGCGCATGGCCGTCAGATCGATCTTGTCGATCTTCCTGAAATGATCGTCCTCGAAGTCGAGCGCCGCCTGATCAGCGGACATGCGCGGTGTCCTGAACGGCCGCCTACTTAATTAACAGACATTACTAACTATGGGACGATTTTATAAGCCTCGTCAGTTGGCTGTCAAGTCATGGTCAGTTGTGGATAGACTCTCCATGCCCCGTTCGGCTTGACCCAGGCTACATGCGACCCTGGGCGCTCGACGTGTTGGAGCGCCTGCAACGGCCGGCGGCAGGCGAGCCGGCAGGCACCGACGGCGCGTATCAGTTCCTCGCCAACCCGATCAGCCTGCCGAAGGCACCCGCTCTGCCGGCGGCGCGCCCACGTATCGCGGGCGAGTAGGCATCCGGCTCGCGCCTGGGACGTCGGTCCCGGCGCCCCAGGTCACGCAGCGCTCGCATGCGGGACTTTTTCCTGGACGACGGGGACTGTCGTCTACTGTCTGCCGAGTTGACCTGATAGACTCAATACACATTTTGAGCTGATAGACTCAATACACATTCATATGAAATTCGCACCCGAGTACGTGTCACTGGTCCTGAACGAGAACTTCGAGGACGCGAAAGAACTCTTCCTCGATCCGTTGATGGCCATGCACTACGCCCACCTCGTCATGCTGGTGGAGCGGGGCATCGTCTCGCGCGAGGATGCCCGTGTCATCCGTGCCGCGCTCGACGGAATTTCCCTCGCCGAGGTCCGACGCGCCGTCTACGACGGCACGGACGAAGATCTCTTCTGCTACGTGAATCGTCTGATCGTCGCGACCTGCGGCGACGACGTGGCGGGGCGGCTTCACACCGCGCGCAGCCGCAACGACATCGACATGGTGCTGTACCGAATGCGGCAGCGCGAACTGGTGCTCGCCCTCCTCGACGCCACCCTGCAGTTGCGCGACGCGCTGATCGGCGTGGCGGCGCGAAATCGCGACACCATCTTCCCGGCGCACACGCACACCCAGCCGGCGCAGCCCTCGACGATCGCGCACTACTTGCTGGCCGTCATCGAGCAGCTCGAGCGGGACGCCTCGCGCCTGCGCTCGGCCCACGAGACGACCAACCGGTGCCCGCTCGGCGCGTGCGCGATCACCGGAACCGGGTTCGACATCGATCGTCAGCTCACCAGCGATCTGCTCGGCTTCCTGGGGCCCACGGGCAACACCTACGGCAGCATCGCCACCGTGGACTACCTGTTGCAGAACGTGTCGGCGGCGATGGTCGCTCTCGCCGGGTTCGGGCGGTTCGTGCAGGACCTGCTGCAGTGGTGCACGATCGAGTTCGGCTACCTGCGACTCGGGGACGGCTTCGTGCAGCCGAGCAGCATCATGCCGCAGAAACGGAACCCGGTGTCGGTCGAGCACGCACGCAGCATCGCCAGCCGTGCGATGGGCGAAACGCTGGCGGTCATGGTGGCGGTGCACAACACGCCGTTCGGCGACATCGTCGACACGGAGGACGATCTGCAGCCGGTCGTGTTCGCGGCCTTCTGGGATGGAACCCGCGCGATCAACCTCCTCGCCGCCGCCATCCGCGGCGCCGAGTTCGACCGCGCGAAACTGGAAGCGCGCGCGGCCCAGAACGGAATCACGCTGACCGAGCTGGCCGACGTGCTCGCGCGCGATCACGGCGTCCCGTTCCAGGTCGCTCATCGGATCGTCGCGGAGTTGATCCGGACCAGCCAGGCGGCGCCGGAGCGCCCGCTCGTGGCCATCCTGGCCGAGGTCTCCGCCGCGATCATCGGGGCGCCGATCCGCTACACCGACGAGGCGCTTGGTGAGCTGCTCAGCCCACGGCATTTCGTGGAGGTCCGCCGCACGCTGGGCGGGCCAGCGCCCTCGGAGACCGGGCGGGCCCTCGACGATTCGCGCCAGGCCCTGGCAGCCGACCGCCGGTGGATGGCCGACACGCGCGCGGCGCTGGCCGCCGCATCGGAGCGCCTCTTGGCGCGGAGGGCAGCGCTGTGACCGCTCCCGCGACGGATACTGCTCAACCTGCCAGATCGCGCACGGGAACTTACGTGCTCGTACTGCTGATGCATGCGCTCACCATCACGGCACTTTGGGCGTTCGGCCACTACTTCGGCGCGCCATAGGACGCGCCGCCTGCGCGGGGGACACGGCGGCAGGCGCCCCGAGTCCTTCGGCCCGGCGCCGACGTCCGTGCTCCGCCCATCGACATAGACACTATGCACCTCGTGGACTGGCTCGTCATCGGCACGTACCTCGTCTGGATCGTGTACGACGGGTTGAAGCGAACCCGGTCGGCCAACGAAATCGAAGGCTATCTCCTCGCGAAACGGAGCCTCCCATGGTGGGCGGCGGGCCTCTCGGTCATGGCCACGCAGATGAGCGCGATCACACTGGTCGGCACCACCGGGCAGGGCTACGCCGACGGCATGCGGTTCGTACAGTTCTACTTCGGTCTTCCCATTGCGATGGTGATCCTGTCGCTCACCGTCGTCCCGTTCTTCTATCGCGCACGGGTCTACACCGCCTACGAGTATCTCGAGCAGCGGTTCGACCCCAAGACGCGGATGCTGGCCGCCAGCCTGTTCCTCGTGTCGCGCAGTCTTTCGTGCGGCGTGGTCATCTCGGCGCCGGCGGTGATCCTGTCGATCGTACTGGGCTGGAATCTCACCCTCACCGTCCTCGCGATCGGCGTTCCGACCGCGCTGTACACGATGGTCGGGGGGGTGCAGGCCGTGGCGTGGACCGACGTCAAGCAGATGGGGGTGGTCGTGGCCGGCGTGTTCGCGGCGGTCGTCCTGCTCGTCCTCGGCCTTCCGCGGGAGATTTCGCTCGCCGACGCGCTGCACATCGCGGGCGCGGCTGGCCGCCTCAAGACGGTCGACTTCTCGTTCGACCTGACAACCAACTACACGTTCTGGTCTGGCATCATTGCCGGCGTCTTTCTGATGCTCGCCTATTTCGGCTGTGACCAGAGCCAGGTGCAGCGCTACCTCACGGCGAAATCCGAGGACGAGGGGCGCAGCTCGCTGCTGCTGAGCGCCTTCGTCAAGGTCCCGCTCCAGACCCTCATCCTCCTGACCGGGGTCCTGGTCTTCGTGTTCTACCTGTTCACCCAGCCGCCCATGCTCTTCAACCAAGTGCATCGGGCCCAGCTCGAGGCCAGCCCGCGTGCGGGCGAACTGGCGGTGATCCAGCGCGAGTTCTCCGCCGCGTTCGCCGCGCGCCGTGAGGCTGCCCTGGCCACGACCGAGGCGCGTCGCAGCGGCGATGCCACCCGCCTGGCACAGGCCTGGGGGGCGTTCCGAGCCGCCGAGCGCACGCTCGGGGAGATGCGGGCGCGCGCCGTGCAGCTGGTAAAGGACGTCAGCGGCGACAAGTCCTACAACGACGTCAACTACGTCTTCCCGACCTTCGTCACGACGCAGTTGCCGATTGGCCTTGTCGGCCTGATCATCGCCGCGATCTTCGCGGCCGCCATGTCGGCGAGCGCCGGGGAGATGAACGCACTCGCCACCACCACGGTCATCGACGTGTACCGCCGCCACATCCGGAAGCAGGCGTCTGACGCACACTACCTGCTGGTGTCGAAGCTGGCCACCGGCTTCTGGGGCCTGACGGCCTGCGCGTTCGCCATCTATGCGGCTAACGCCGGCTCGCTCATCGAGGTGGTCAACAAGGTGGGGTCGCTCTTCTACGGAACGCTGCTCGGCGGCTTCGCGCTGGCGATCGGCACCCGACGCGCCACGGGCCGTGGCGCGTTCTGGGGCATGCTGGCAGGATTCGCGACGGTGCTGATCGTCGCCAGAACGATGTCGATCTCGTACCTCTGGTACAACCTCGTCGGCGCGCTCGTCGTCGTCGTCGTCGGCATGGCGATCAGTTACTCGGGCCCCTTCGAGCCGAGGCCCGGCGTGCGCTGGATTGGCGGCGCGGTCGAG
>Ga0209745_1000338_pt1 | contig 27874 bp, 27 predicted proteins | sample BarGraNGADG00312_FD_184495 | JGI IMG/M metagenome (GOLD analysis project Ga0209745, IMG submission 184495) | Arctic peat soil microbial communities from Barrow, Alaska - Barrow Graham LP Ref core NGADG0004-312 (SPAdes) (version 2) | ecosystem: Environmental > Terrestrial > Soil > Wetlands > Peat...
CGGTGCGGGTCGGGGCGTTGCGTGGGCGGTCGAGCAGGTGGTGCTCGCGCTTGTCACCGGTGACCCAGGACTCGATGAACGGGTAGGCCCCGGCGATGCCGTACAGCAACGGCATCACCACCAGGGAGGGGATGAACACGTTCAAGCTGAGGGTGAACCCGAAGACATTGAACTCGAAGAAGCCGGGAAACAGGCGCAGCGCCCCGTCGGCGAAGCCCATGTACCAGTCAGGTTGTGAGCCGGCGGTGACCGGCGACGGGTCATACGGGCCATACATCCAGATCGGGTTGATCGTGACCAGGGCGGAGATCAGGGTCGTGATACCGAAGACGATGAACAGGAAGCCACCGGCCTTGGCCATGTAGACCGGCATCATCGGGTAGCCGACCACGTTGTCGTTCGTCCTGCCCGGGCCGGGGTACTGAGTGTGCTTGTGCACGGCCACGAGCACGATGTGGGCGGTGAACAGGCCGATGATGATGGCGGGCAGCAGGAGCACGTGGACTGTGAAGAGCCGGGGGATGATCGCCTCTCCCGGGAACGCGCCGCCGAAGAGGAAGTAGGCGAGATAGGAGCCCAGGACGGGGACGGACTGCATGAAGCCTTCAGCCGCCCGCAGGCCCGTGCCCGAGAGCAGGTCGTCCGGAAGGGAGTACCCGGTGAAGCCCTCGTTGATGGCCAGCAGGGACAAGATCGTGCCGATGACCCAGTTGATCTCGCGCGGCTTGCGGAACGCGCCTGTGAAGAAGACCCGGAACATGTGCACCGTGATCGAGACGGTGAACATCAGGGCCGACCAGTGGTGGATCTGGCGCACGATCAGCCCGCCGCGGACATCGAAGCTGATGTCCACTGTGGACCTGAACGCCTCGCTCATCGCGATGCCCTTGAGCGGCACGTAGGAGCCGTTGTAGATCACCTGCCCGGCGCTCGGGACGAACCAGAAGGTCAGGAACGTTCCGGTGATCAGCACGATGATCAGCGAGAACATCGCGATCTCGCCGAGCATGAACGACCAGTGGTCGGGGAAGACCTTCTTGAGCAGATAGCTCACCGGTTTGGCGGCGCCGGTGCGGTCATCCACCCAGCTGGCGAGGCCGCCGGCCTTGGCCATCGGCCCACCCTTGGCTGGTTGAGGTTTGACGTCCCCGGCGCGCAGACCTGCGGCGCCCTTCGGAATGGCCGCGTTGCTCATCCACGCTCCCAGAAGCTCGGGCCGACCGCTTCGCGGAAGGCCGAGTCGGCTACCAGGTAGCCCTCGGCATCAACGGTGATCTTCAGCTGCGGCAAAGGCCGATGCGCCGGACCGAAGATGACCTTGCAGTCCTGGGTCACGTCGAAGGTCGACTGGTGACATGGGCACAGCAGGTGGTGGGTCTGCTGCTCGTAGAGGCCGACGGGACATCCCACGTGAGTGCAGATCTTGGAGTAGGCGACGATGCCGTCGTGTCCCCAGTCACGCTCCTTGGCGATCAAGATTTCGTCGGGGTCAAGTCGCATGAGCAGGACAGCGGCCTTGCCCTTCTCCTCGAGGAGGTGCGCGGTCTTGTCGATGCCCTCGGGCATGACGTGGAAGACCGATCCGATGGTGACGTCGGTCGCCTTGATGGGGGTCAGCTGGGGGTCACGCATCAGCCGCATTCCCTTGCGCCAGAACGTTGTTGACAGCTCAGCCTTGGGGAGCGGACCAAGGCTGCCAGCCAGCTGCACGACCAACGGAAGTGCAAAGAGACCAAGGGCGCCCCCGAGCGTGTACTTGATCAGTGGCCGGCGAGCCAGCTGCGACGCATCGCCACCGGCCAGGATCGTGTCGACAGCATCGGCCCGGGCCTCCTCGGAGGAGCGCTGCGGGTGGCGGTCCTCGGTCACCTCGGTGTCAGGCATCAGTGTCTTGGCCCAGTGGACCGCGCCGAGGCCGATGCACAACAGGCTCAGGCCAAGGCTGACACCCAGGACGACGTTGGACAGGTTGGCCTGCCCGATACCGGGGACGAACCGGTAGGTATGGAGGTCGATCGCGAAGTAGGCCACCAGGAAGATGATGGTGGCCACCATGGAGATACCGAACAGGGCCGCGACCTGACGTTCGGCGCGACGCGCGGCCTTCTCCTGGTGGTCTGCCAAGCGGTGCACATGCGGGTCCAGCCCGGGATCGGCAAAACGCGCAGGTATGCCGCCCGTACCCTCGATGTGCCCCGTGCCCTCTGTGTGCCCCTGGTGCAGGCGCGCCGCAGTGCCCGGCAGGCTTACGTCGGCCCCTGTGGGCTCCGTGTAATGTTCGGTCATCGTGTGGTCGATCCCGCCTGCTCGCAGTTGTTCTGTCCAAAGTCATGGCGTCCCATGTCATGCCGCCTTGGAGCCGAGCCAGACGGCCGCGGCAACCATGAGACCCAGGCCGAAGACCCAGACGAACATCCCTTCGGAGACCGGCCCAAGGTTGCCGAGGGTCATCCCGCCGGGGTTCTGGTTCTTGTCGATCTCGTGCAGGTAGCTGATGACGTCGTTCTTGTCCGTGGGGGACAGGTTGGTGTCGTTGAAGACCGGCATCGACTGGGGTCCGGTCACCATCGCCTCGTACATGTGCTTGCCACTGACGTTACGCAGGCTCGGCGCGTGCTTGCCACGGGTCAGTGCGCCACCGGAACCGACGAAGTTGTGGCACATTGCGCAGTTGACCTTGAACAGCTCGTTGCCGCGGGCGATGTCGCCATCACCCTTGGTGTACTGGCCATCGGGAACAGCAGGACCGGGGCTCAGTGAGGCCACGTACGCGGCCAGGGACGCGATCTGCTCGTCGGTGTACTTGACCGTGCCGCTGGGGGAAGCCTGGATGGCCGGCCCGGCGAGCGGCATACGGCCGGTGCCGACCTGGAAGTCAACCGCGGCGGCACCCACGCCGACCAGGCTGGGGGCGGCTTTGCTGCCCTCTGCGTGCAGGCCATGGCAGGTGGCGCAGTTGGCCAGGAACAACTTTCTGCCGGCGGTCATGTCATCAGCCGTGGCCACGGAGGCCTGCGCCGGCTTGGGAGCCAGGAGGGAGTAGAGCCCTCCGGTGGCCACGAGCCCCAGCAACAGCAGGATCAAGATCGCGGCCGGATGACGGCGACGGGAGGCCAGTGATCTCACAGGTTGTTCCCCTCTTGGGTGCGGACGTGAAGAAAGTGGGCCGGCATTACTTGAGCAGATAGATCGTGGCGAACAGGGCAATCCACACGACGTCGACGAAGTGCCAGTAGTACGACGTCACGACGGCCCCGGTGGCCTGCGTGTGGGTGTATCGGCGAGTCGTGAAGGTTCGCCCGATGATGAGCAGGAACGCGATCAGACCGCCCGTGACGTGCAGGCCGTGGAAGCCAGTGGTGAGGTAGAAGACCGAGCCGTAGGCGTCGGAGGAGATGCTGACACCCTCGTGGAACAGGCTGGCGTACTCGCGGACCTGACCGGCGACGAATATCGAGCCGAAGATGTAGGTCAGGACATACCACTCGCGCATGCCCCACCCCTTGACCTGCAGCAACGAGCCGGTGCGGGCCGCCTGACCACGCTCGGCCCTGAATACGCCGAGCTGGCACCACACCGAGGAGATGACCAGCACCAGGGTGTTGGCCGCGGCGACAGGGACATTGAGCAGGTCCGTCTTCTCATGCCACAGGTCTGGGGAGACCGAGCGGATCGTGAAGTACATCGCGAACAGACCCGCGAAGAACATCAGCTCGCTGGCCAGCCACACGATGGTCCCGACAGCCGCCATGTTGGGTCGGGTCACGGGGCCATGGCCCGGGACTGGGCCCGAAGGAGGGCTCGGGGTGCTTGAGTGAACTGCTGATGCGGTCGACACAGGCGCCATTATTGCCTCATTCGGGTGCTCGTGTCCCTAACAATCCTCGACGGGTTGCGACGTCGCGAAAAGCAGCCACCGGTAGCATCTGCCCCATGACCGCTTCCCCTGCTGACCCGGCCGGCGCCACACACCGACTGTCGATCTTGCTCTACAGCGACGACATCGCCACCCGCGACGCCGTGCGCATTGCGGTAGGCCGCCGGCCGGCGCGCGATGTGGAGGTGACCTCCTGGCGCGAGTGCGCCACTGCGGCGGCCGTGATCGAGGCGGTGGAGACCGGAGACTTCGACCTGCTGATTCTGGACGGCGAGGCGGCGCGCGTCGGTGGTCTCGGACTGTGCCGCCAGCTCAAGAACGAGATCTTCGGCTGCCCGCCGGTGCTGGTGCTGACCGGACGCCCCCAGGACGGTTGGCTGGCCGCGTGGTCCCAGGCCGATCTGGCTGTGCCGCACCCGCTCGACCCCATCGTCCTGGCCGGCGCGGTTGCCGAGCTGGGTCGCACGGTCGGCGCCTCGACCACCAGCGCCTAGCCCGGTGACGGCGACGACGCCGGCTGGCAGTCCGACGACCTGGCCGACGATCTTCACTGCGCTGCTGTCCGGACAGGACCTCGGCACCACCGAGTCCGCCTGGGCCATGGACCAGATCATGAGCGGTGAAGCGAGCCCGGCGCAGGTGGCCGGGTTCCTCATGGCATTGCGCGCCAAGGGCGAGACCGTCGAGGAGATGCGCGGACTGGCCGACATGATGCTGGCGCACGCCAGCCGGATCGAGGTTGCCGGGACGACGCTGGACATCGTCGGCACCGGCGGAGATCGCGCCCATACCGTGAACATCTCGACGATGGCCTCCCTGGTCGCGGCGGCCAGCGGCGTGCGAGTCGTCAAGCACGGCAACCGTGCTGCCTCCTCGTCGTCTGGTTCTGCCGACGTTCTCGAGGCGCTCGGCATCAACTTGACGTTGCCTCCCTCAGTGGTTGCGGCCGTTGCGGAGCAGGCCGGCATCACCTTTTGTTTTGCCCAGCACTTTCACCCGGCGATGCGCCACGCGGCCTCAGCACGTCGTGACCTGGGCATTGGAACTGCCTTCAACTTCCTGGGCCCGCTCACCAACCCGGCCCAGCCGACGTATGCCGCGGTGGGCGTCGCGGACGCCCGGATGGCCCCGCTGATCGCCGGAGTGTTTGCTGGACGCGTCAAGGACGCTGCGGTCTTCCGCGGCGACGACGGCCTGGACGAGCTCACCATCTCCACGACCTCGAGGGTGTGGTGGGTGCGCGACGGTGCCGTCCGCGAATACAGCGTGGACCCCACGTCCGTGGGACTCGAGCTGCACCCACTGGAGACGCTGCGCGGGGCCGACGCGGCCTACAACGCCCAGGTCGTCCGGGACGTGTTCGCCGGTGAGGCGGGGCCCATTCGGGACGCCGTGGTGCTCAACGCCGGAGTCGCGCTGGCGCTCACCGTGCCTGACCGGGGTGCACGCCAGGCTGACTTCATCGCAGCGCTGCGGTCGGGGATGGACCGGGCCGGCGCGGCGATCGATGACGGCAGCGCCACGTCGGTGCTGCAACGATGGGTCGCGGCGACCAAGGCATGACGGGGATGACTCTCAGGCGTCGTCCAGGCCGAGACTGAAAGCCGCTTCGAGGTCGTGCTTGGAGTAGGTCCGGAACGCGATATGGGTCTGGGTGAGCAGGACACCGCTGACCTTGTTGAGCCGGTCGGCGATGACGTCGGCGAACTCCTCGTGCCGACGGACGCGCACCATGGCGATGAGGTCGACATCCCCGGTGACGGAGTAGACCTCGCTGACGCCGGCGATCTCGGCGATAGCGGCGGCGACCTCGGGAATGCGGTCGACCTCGGCGTTGATCAAGACGATGGCGGAGATCATCGGCCCACCTTAGCCCGATGCATACAGCGCCTTGGGTACTGCTAGTTCCTTGGGAACTCGTTGGGCAATGGGAGGCACCAGTACGGCAGCGGGTGGGCGATGGCGGAGCCCGGGGCGGCTGGGCTCGTCGAAGTCCACCACCTCGCGGTATGCCGTGGGGTCAGGATCCAGGCTGGCGTGGGCTGCGCCGGCGCCGTGCACCGGGCAGGTCCACTCACCATCGATGGAGACCATGCGGACGCCCGTGGACTCCAGCCAGCGCAGGATCTTCTCGGTCTCCTCGGCGCAGGCGGAGGGGGCAGGGCCCGGGGACGGAGCGACGTTCTCGGCGCTTGCCGCCAGAGCCTCGATATAGGGTTGAGGGGTAGCGCCGCGGGGAGCCACAGTGGTGCCTGCGAGCCGGCCGAAGCGGACGCAGATGATCTCCCAGCCGCCTGGGGCGGCCGGTCGCGCGGCCACGATCTCGGCACTGTTCGCCAGGGGCGCGATGCGCTGGGCCCGTGCCGCGGCCCGAACCAGGTGAAGCAGGCGGTCACGGGCCGCGCCGGCGTCCTCATAGCGTTCCTCACCCGCGAGGGTGTTCATCCGTTGGCGCAAGGCTTCGACAACTTCGCGTGAGTCGCCTGCGATCATCCGGGCAGCCTGTTCGACAACGACGGCGTAGTCCTCCACGCTCTGCTCGCCCGCGCAAGGGGCGCCACAGCGCCCCATCTGGGCGAGCACGCAGTCAGCAGATCGCCCGTTGGCCGACAGGCGTTTGGTGCACTGGCGCAACGGAAGCACCTCGTGGACCGCGGCAATGGCTGACTCGGCACCCAGACGGGAGCTGAAGGGGCCGAAGTATCGGGCGTCGTCAGCGATGACCTCTCGGACGATGCTCAGCCGCGGGTAGGGCTCGACGGTGAGCTTGACCCAGGGAGCCCGCTCGGGGTTTCGGGAGCGGCGGTTGTAGCGCGGTTTGTGTTGGGCGATCAGTCGAAGCTCGCGGACCTGCGCCTCCAGCGTGGTCTCGCAGACCACCGGTGTCACGCTGGCCGCGACCCCCACCATCTCGGCCATCCGGGTGCGCTGTTCCGAGGCCGTGAAGTACGTACGGACCCGGCGCCGGATGTTCTGGGAGGTGCCCACGTAGAGAACGCGCCCCTGGCTGTCCTTGAACAGGTAGACGCCCGGCGCCGCGGGCAGACCCTCGGCGAGGTGACGTTTGCGCCGTTGGGCCGAGCTGACCCTCGAGGAGAACGTGCTGAGCTCTTCGAGGGTCACCACGCCGAGGCTGCCCACTCGCGAAAGCAGTCCATGCAGGACGTCGACGGTGGCGCGGGCATCGTGCAGCGCGCGGTGATCAGGCGTTGTCGCAGCGCCGAACAGCTGTGCCAGCGTCCCGAGCTTGCGGTTTGGCGCTTCGTCCTTGCTGACCAGCTGTCGGGCCAGGTGGGCTGTGTCCACAACACGAAAGGGCGGCCAGGGGTGACCGGTGAGCGAGGCGGCGGTCTTGAGGAACGAGATGTCGAAGGGCGCGTTGTGGGCGACCAGGACGGTGTCGCGGGCGAACTCGAGAAAGGCAGGAAACACGCTCTCGATCCGTGGCGAGTCGGCCACCATGTGGTCGGTGATGCCGGTGAGGACCGAGATGAATGGGGGGATCGGCTCGGCCGGGTTGACGAGGGTCTGGAACTCGCCGATCACCTCCCCACCCCGGATCTTGACCGCGCCGACCTCGGTGATGTGTGCCCCTGCCGGGCTGCCGCCGGTCGTCTCGAGGTCGACGACGACGAAGGTGACCTCGGCCAAAGGAGTGCCGAGCTCGTCGATGGTGCCCTGGACGCCCTGCATGCCGACGACGTTAGGTGCTGCCGCCGACAGGGTCCGGCAGGCGCGCTGCTACCGGGCCGCAATGGTGGTGGTCGCGACGGGTGGTGGCCGCGATGGGTGGTGGGCGGGGAGATGTTGGTTGGGCTGTCAGACCCGCGGCCTAGCGTTCCTCACACGGCGCGGCTCCGAGGGTGCGCCAATGGAGTCCACGGACGAGGTGGACTGATATCTAGCGGAGGGCCAGTGATGATCGTCGACTGCATGACCTGCCCGGTGCGTGGCCGGCGATGTGACGGCTGTCTCGTCACGGCGCTGTTCGCACCAGGGTCGTCCGAGCTCCCACTCGATGCGGCGGAGAACAGGGCGGTGGCGATGTTTGTCGGCGCCGGGCTGGTCAGTGCTGAGACTGCTGCCGAGCTGTACGCGCGTCGCGAGCCCTGGGGTGCCATCGGCGCCGTCGGCTGAGCCAGGCACCTCGGCCACCTCAACGGGAGGCCACGTGGACAGAGGCCATTTAGGATGAAGCGATGACCCGGGCCATGCGCGTCGCCGCGATCGCGTTGTGCGCCGGGCTCGTCGCGGGTCTGGCGGGGGAGTTGAGTGGCGAGCTGGACCTGCCTGGGGGCAGGGCGAGCGTGCCACACGCCACCCAGACCGCGCCCCTTGGCGTTGGGGGTTCGGACCAGGCCGGGTCCTCGGTGCCGACAGTGGACGAGCAGAGCGGCCGTATCGCGGCTGCCCAGGACCTGTTGTCGGCCCGGGCCGCGGCCGTAACAGCCCGGAACAAGAGGGCGTGGATGGCCACGGTGGACCTCCCCGGCTCGTCGTTCGGGGTCCGTCAGTCCCTGGCGTTCGACAACCTCATGAGACTCCCGCTCGGCCAGTTCTCGTATGGCACAGCGCAACTGGCGTCTGCGCTGACTGCCGCACGGGTCCGGCAGGTGGGGCCGAAAGCATGGGTGGCCACGGTCCCGGGGATCTACTCGTTAGCCGGATATGACCAGGCGCCGCGATCCTTTGAGGCGACGTACACGCTCGTGCAGCGCCCTGGCGGTTGGCGGATTGCCGACGACACCGACGGCGCCGACGGCGCCACCGCACTGCAGATGTGGGACCTGCCAAGACTGAGAGTGCTGCGAGGACAGTCCGTCATCCTGATCGGCAACGCCCCCGAGGCGCGCATGCGTGACTACGAGGCGATGGCGGACTCGGCCGTTCGCCGGGTCGAAGGGGTGTGGGGGACGGACTGGAACGCTCATGTGGTCATCGTGACGCCGTCCACGTCCGAGGAGTTTTCTCACCTGCTGTCGCGTTCTGCCGGCGGGGGCCTCGATCAGGTGGCTGCCATCACCCAAGGGGAGATCGACCCGGGCCATCGGGCTCAGGGGGATCGAGTTGTCATCAACCCCAAGGCGTTCACAGCATTGCAGCGCACCGGGCGACAAGTGGTCATCACCCATGAGCTGACGCATGTCGCGACCCGTTCGTCGACCACGAGGCCGGTGCCGATCTGGTTGTCGGAGGGGATGGCCGACTATGTCGGGTACTCCGGTCTCGACCTCCCGCGCGCGCGCGTGGCCAGCGACCTGCTCACCCTGGTGCGCCAGGGCAAGGGTCCCAAGGCACTGCCGTCAGCGGCCGATTTTGACCCCGACCGGACCAAGATCGCGCCGTTCTACTCTGCGTCGTGGCTGGCAGTCTGTCATCTGGTCGACATCTACGGCCAGGCCAAGGTGGTTGCTTTCTATCGCGCCATCGCAGGGCGGCTGACGGTGGACCAGGCGGTCGAGTTCGATCCCGATGCCGTTGCGGTGCAGGCTTTTCCCACGAGCTTTGGCGTTACCGAGGCGCAGTTTGTCGATGGCTGGAAGCGCTACCTGACGACCCTTTCCCAGACGCGGGGATGAAGGGTCACTCCCCGGCGCCGGAGTACAACGCCTCCACCTCTGAGGCATAGTCCTTCATCACGATGTTGCGTTTGAGCTTCAGCGACGGCGTCAGATATCCGTTGTCCTCGGTGAAGTCGCCGGGAAGGATGGTGAACTTGCGAATCGACTCGGCCTTGCTGACCGCCTTGTTCGCGTCGTCGACCGCGCTCTGGATCTCGGCGTGGACCACCGTGTTCGTTCGGGCGTCGTCCACGGAGAGACCCTTCAGGCCGTTGTTCTCGGCCCAGGAAGGAAGCATCTCGGCATCAAGGGTGATCAGCGCGCCGATGAAGGGTTTCTGGTCGCCGACCACGATGCACTGGGACACCAGTGGATGAGCGCGCAGGCGGTCCTCCAGGACCGCGGGGGCAACGTTCTTGCCGCCGGCGGTGACCAGCAGCTCCTTCTTGCGACCCGTGATCTTCAGGAACCCATCGTGGTCGAGCTCTCCGAGGTCGCCGGTGTGGAACCACGTGTCGACGATGGCATCGGCGGTGGCTGACTCGTTGTTGCGGTAGGACGAGAAGACGTTGTTGCCCTTGACCAGGATCTCACCGTCGTCGGCGATCTGGATGGAGACGCCCGGCAGCGGGGGCCCAACGGTGCCGATCTTGATCAGGTCGGGAGTGTTGATGGTTGCCGGCGCCGTGGTCTCGGTCAGTCCATAACCCTCGAGCACGGTGAGCCCGATGCCTCGGTAGAAATGGCCCAGGCGGGTACCCAAAGGCGCGCCACCCGACACGGCATACGTGACCTTGCCTCCCAGGGCCGCCCGAAGCTTGCCGTAGACGAGCTTGTCGAACACCGCGTGCTTGGCATTGAGCAGTACACCCGGCTTGCCGTCATCGTGTGCGGCGCTCCAGGCGATAGCCGTCGAGGCCGCGGTCGCGAAGATCTTGCCCTTGCCCTCGGCAGCGGCCTTCTGCTCCGAGGAGTTGTAGATCTTCTCGAAGACGCGCGGCACCGACAGGATGAAGGTGGGTGAGAAGGTGCCGAAGTCGGCGAGCAGGTTCTTGATGTCTGCCGTGTGACCCAAGCGGACACCGGCCTGGACGCAGACAACCTGGACGAACCGCGCGAACACGTGGGCCAGGGGCAGGAATAGCAGCGTTGCCGCGCCCTCGGCAGCAACGACGACCTCCATTCGCTCAGCCGTGTTCTCGGCCAGAGCCATGAAGTTGTCGTGGGTGAGCTGGCATCCCTTGGGGCGGCCGGTGGTACCTGAGGTGTAGATGATCGTGGCGACGTCGGCACGGCTCATCTGGCTGCGCCGGGCTTCGAGCTGCTCATCGGTGATCGCGCCACCGGCCGCCTTGAGCTCGTCGAGTCCTCCGCCGTCGATCTGCCACACGTCACGCAGCTCCGGGATGTGGCCGCGTACCTGGGCCAGGGTCGCGGCGTGCGTCGATGTCTCCAGTACGACGGCGGCGCACCCGGCGTCGGTGACGATCCAGCTGACCTGCTCGGCCGAGGACGTCTCATAGATCGGCACGGAGACGGCGCCAGCGGTCCAGACGGCGAAGTCGGTCAGGGTCCACTCGTAGCGCGTCTTGCTCATGATCGCGACGCGCTCCCCGAGGCCGATGCCCGCGGCCATCAGACCCTTGGCCAGAGCGCGGACGTCGGCGAGGAACTCCGCGTTCGTGACGTCGACCCAGGTGCCCGACGAAGGCCTGGAGAACGCCACGTGGTGAGGCCGGGTGCTGCCGTTGCGGACCGGCAGGTCCGAGAGGTTGCCCTCGACCTGAGGTGTCACGAGCGGGGGAACCGAAAAACTCTTCACACTCAGTCTCCTTGGGCCCCTCTTGATGATTCGTCCGCTTCCATCTTATCGAGCGGCAGCCAACCGGTGCGCCGCTCGTAACCAACCTCACGCGGCCCATCGCCGAAGGAGGCGCCTCAGCTCGTCCGGAAGTGTCGGTGGAGTTCGTTTGCGTAGCGGCGTCCCAGGTTCGGGCCGTTCTCGGAGAGCCAGGCGGTGACTGCGGTTGGGCCGGTTGTCGGAGCGACGGAGTCGGCGAGCCCGGTGGCCATGGCGCGGTACTCGTCGCCGGTCAGCAGGACATCGTCCAGCGCCAGGCCGAGGACCCGGGCGAGGATCGGCACGCTTGATCCAGGTACGTGCACGATCCGGGAGTGGCTACCGACGGCCGATCGGATGCTCGTGACCAGTTCGGTGAAAGTGGGCCGTTCGGGTCCGACGGCGTCGATGACCACGTTGGAACGCTGCTGGCCGTGACTGACACACAGACGCGCCAGGTCGTCGACGTGGATCCCGCGGATCCGGTAGTCGCCGCGGCCACCGATGGCGAAGATCGGCAATCGCCTGAGCAGCCAGGCAATGTTGTTGACAAGCACGTCGCTCCGGCCGAAGAGAATCGCCGGCCTGAGAATTGCGTGTGACACGCCGGTGGCCACGAGAAGCTGTTCAACGAGGGCCTTGCCGCGAAAGTACGGCATCGGTGAGTCGAGGCTCGGATTCGTGATACTCACATGGACGATCCTCTGGATGCCAGCCGTTCGTGCGGCCTCAAACAGGGTCCGGGAGTTGGCTACGGCAAGTCCATGATCGGTGTCGCGGTGCGCGAACCGGACCCAGTAGGTGTTGTACAGAGTCGTGGCGCCAGACATCGCCTCCACCAGCGTTTCCGGCTCGTCGAAGGTGAGTGTGTGCGCGCTGATCGGCGAGTCCTTCGGCGCCCGCTCGGGGTGCCCGGTGATGGTCCGGACGTGGCGGCCGGCCGCGAGCAGCTCGCGAGCGATAGCGCCGCCGGAGTAGCTGAACGCTCCCGTCACCACGTCCACCCCGGTGTCGGTCACGCTCGTCCCGTCCCGATCGTTGCCGACCGCTGGGCTCGCGGTCATGTCGATTCCTTCGTGGGGGCCGGTGAGAGAACCCCGAGTGCGTCCGCCCAGGTGATGAGCCGGCTTGCCCGGCGGAACAGTGACAGCGCCTGGGTGCGGTCGCCGTTGAGGTGACTGAGCATCTCCAGACCGAGATACATCGCCACAACGCCGTACGCGAGCTCGGACGGAGGCGCGGTGGCCGCAAGGACCTTGGGGTCGATCGAGCGGTCGATGGCCGACTGAGCGAAACGCGTCCATGACTCGATCCGGGTCGCCACCTCCGCGCCGAACCCCGGCATGGAGGAGGCCCCGGATATCAGCTCGACAAGAACCGTCGCATGCCCGGCGTCCAGGTCCTCCTGGAAGATCACCTCGGCGAGGTTGGCCAGCTCGGACGGCGACTCGGCCTGCGCGGCGGCTGCGCCGTACCGCTCCAGCCGGTCAGAGCTGACGGCGTCGAGCGCGGCAAGCAGCAGATTGGCGACGGATCCGAAATGGTAGAAGACCAAACCCTGATTGCACCCCGCTCGCCCGGCTATCGCACGAGCACTCGCGCCGACGAAGCCGTCAGCCTTGAGCGTCTCGATCGCAGCAGAGATCAGCGTGCTTCGCGTGTCCGCTGACGCCTTCGAGGCACGCGGTCCCGGTGCACTCCGCGATCCTGACCTGGCCACTCGTCACCGTCCTTGATCGGATGCTCAATACGTTCGCTCAAACGATGCGCCGTGGGGGGCTGAGTGTCAATGACGGGTAACCTTCGCTGCATGGCCGATCGCACGGAGTCCAACACCCTCATCAATGCCGAAGCGGGGGCGATCCTCGACGTCATCGCCGACTTTGACAGCTATCCCGAGTGGGCCGGCGAGGTCAAGAAGGTTGCGGTGATCTCCTGGGACGGCGACGGATGGGCCAACCAGGTCGAGTTCACTCTCGATGCCGGTGCCATCAAGGACAGCTACGTCCTGGAGTACGACTGGGACGTGGTCGAGGACGGGACCGGGGTGATCTCGTGGACCCTGGTCAGCGCAAAGGTGCTCAAGGCAATGAACGGCTCCTACACCCTTGAGGCCAACGGCACGGGAACCGCAGTCACCTACCGCCTGTCGGTCGACGTCAAGATCCCCATGCTGGGCATGCTCAAGCGCAAGGCCGAGAAGGTCATCATCGACACGGCGCTGAAGGCTCTGAAGAAGCGCGTCGAGGCCTGAACCGGAACTCGGGAATCTCGTGAGGGTCCTTCTCTTCACCGGCAAGGGCGGCGTCGGCAAGACGACGACGGCTGCGGCAACCGCCGTACAAGCCGCCCGTCAGGGCATCAAGACCCTGGTCATGTCGACGGACGCGGCGCACTCGCTCGGCGACGCACTTGGTGTCGACCTGGCGACCGCGGCGGACGACCCCGACCCTCTGGTCGAGGTCGAGCCCGGACTGTCCGCGTTGCAGCTCAGTGCTGCTCACAGCGTCCGGCGCTCCTGGCGCTCGGTCCAGGACTATCTCCTGACCGTGCTCAAGGCGCTGGGCGTCGATCCGGTGGTGGCCGACGAGCTGACCGAGCTCCCCGGGGCCGACGAGATCGTCGCGCTGCTCGAGCTGCGGACTCAGGTTGAGTCGGGCCCGTGGGACCTGGTTGTCGTCGACTGCGCGCCGACCGCGGAGACGATGCAGTTGTTGGCTTTGCCCGAGGCGCTGACCTGGCATCTGGAGAAGCTGATGCCGGCACAGCGAGGTCTCCTACGCAAGCTGCGCCCCGCGGCTGAGGCAGCCACGGGTCTCCCGCTGCCCGGGCTGCAGGTGCTGGAGACCCTGCGTGGTTGGCAGGAGTCTCTGCGTGACATCCAGTCGGTCCTCACCGCCGAGGCGACGTCCGTGCGGTTGGTGCTCACCCCAGAGAGGGTGGTCATCGCCGAGTCACGTCGGACGCTGACCTCTTTGGGCCTCTACGGTCTTGCCGTGGACCAGGTCGTCGTGAACCGTGTCTTCCCCCAGGCGGGTCAGGAGTCGACCCACACTGCATGGCTGGCCGGCTGGAACGAGGCCCAGCAGCGGGGTCTGTCCGAGGTCCACCACTCCTTCGAACCACTACCGATCGTGATCACCCCCTACCTCTCGCACGAGCCCGTGGGCGCGGACGCACTCGCCGCCCTCGCCGGGGCGCGTACGGGCGACATCGGTGACGTCCTGACGACAGCGCCCGCGCATGGCATGACGGTGGAGCCTGAAGATGGCGGCTACGTCCTGACGTTGCCGCTGCCGTTGGTGAAGGCTGCCGAGGTGGACCTCAAACGCCGCGACGACGAGCTGCTTGTATCGGTGGGCGACCAGCGCCGGGTGCTCTCACTGCCCAGTGTCCTGCGCCGGTGTGTGGTCAGAGGCGCGACGGTGCGGAACGCGACGCTTCGGGTGCGGTTCGTTCCCGACGAGAAAGTGTGGCCCGTGCATGACTGAGCAAACCCAGCCTGGGAGCGGCACCGTTGCCGAGGAGGCCGCGCGGCTGATCGACGCATTGGCCTCGATGGCCCGCTCGAGCGCGGGCCCGGGGCCGGACGCCAGCCCGGATGCCGGTGGGCCCGCTCAGGAACCTGCGTCGACCGGGGCACCGGATGCATCGCGTCGCCCGGACCATCGCGATGCCCCCGCCGACGGCGCCTGCAGCGCCTGTGGAGGCGAACGCGACGGCACCCCGGTCGCCTGCAAGCTCTGTCCGCTGTGCCAGGGCATCGCCTTGCTGCGGTCGGTCCGGCCGGAGACGGTGGACCGGTTGGCCGACTTCGCCTCGGCTGTGGCGGCCAGCCTGCGGGACGTGGCCACCCAGGCACGAGCATCCGGACGGGCGTCGGCCGCCACGCCGGCTTCCGGGAGGCCATCCGACGGTGGTCGAGCCACGGTCCAGGACATTCACGTGGATGACGAGGACGAAGGATGACACAGGTGAGCGCGACGATCGGACTGGACATCGGTGGCACCAAGATCCGTGGTTGTGTCGTCGACGGGAACGGGGTGGTTCTGGTCAAGGGGCGCAAGGACACTCCAGCCCATGATCCTGCGGCCATCGTCGAGGAGGCCGCCAGCCTCATCCGGGAGCTGTCCTTCGAGCGAAAGATCGACGCGGTCGGCGTCGCGTGCGCTGCCTTCATCGACCGTTCGAGGTCCACGGTGTCCTTCTCCCCGAACCTGGCGTGGCGTGACGTATCGCTCAAGCAGCGTCTCGAGTCGGTTCTGGATCTGCCGGTCCTGATCGAGAACGACGCCAACGCCGCTGCCTGGGGCGAGTTCCGTTTCGGTGCCGCTGCCGAGGTGGACGACATGGTCCTGGTCACTGTCGGCACGGGCATCGGGGGCGGCATCGTGGTCGATGGTGTCCTCATGCGCGGGGCCTTCGGCGTGGCGGCCGAGCTGGGACATATGCGCGTGGTTCCGGACGGAATACGTTGCGGTTGCGGCAATCGCGGCTGCTGGGAGCAGTACGCCAGCGGCAACGCGCTCGTGCGAGAGGCGCGGGAGCTCATCGACTCCGGAACCCCTCGTGCGGCGCGTCTGAGCGAGCTGTGCGCCGGCGACCCGGCCGCCTTGAGCGGACCGGACGTCACCAGAGCAGCAGTCGAGGGCGATCCAGCGGCGGTCGAGCTGCTGGCGGACCTCGGGACATGGATCGGCGAGGGTGTCGCCTCCGTGGCCGCCATCCTGGACCCCGCGCTGATCGTCCTGGGCGGGGGAGTGTCCGAGGCCGGAGCGCTGCTGATCGACCCCGCTCTTGCCGCATTCCGTCGCCAGCTGACCGGGCGCGGGCACCGGCCGGAGGCCCGGTTCGCCCTGGCAAGCCTGGGTAATGACGCCGGGATGATCGGAGCCGGCGACCTCGCCGCGCGGGCCAAGGCATGAGCCGCCGGCTGGCCATCGGCATCGACATCGGTGGCACCAAGGTGGCCGGAGGTGTGGTTGACGTCGATGGCAACATCACCCATCGAGCCCGTCGGGACACTCCGCACCGCTCCAAGAGCCCGTCGGTCGTCGAGGACACGATCGTTGACGTGGTCAACGAGCTGATGCAGGTCGTCGGGTCCGAGCCCGTTGCTGCTGTTGGTATCGGTGCCGCCGGCTTCGTGGCCGCGGATCGGGCGACGGTGGTGTTCGCCCCACATCTGTCGTGGCGGCACGAACCGCTCCAGGCGACTCTGCAAAAGCGTGTGGCGGTGCCGATCTTTGTCGACAACGACGCCAACGCGGCAGTCTGGGCCGAGTGGAAGTACGGAGCAGCTCAGGGGGAGACGCACGTGATGATGATCACGCTGGGCACAGGCATCGGTGGCGGCATCCTCATCAACGGTGAGGTGCAACGCGGTCGCTTCGGCATCGCTGGCGAGTTCGGACACATGCAGGTTGTGCCGGGCGGCCACCGTTGCGAGTGCGGCAACCGCGGGTGCTGGGAGCAGTACGCCAGCGGCAATGCGTTGGTGCGCGAAGCGCGCTCACTGGTCTTGGCCAACTCCCCGATCGCCAGCGACCTGCTCGATCGCGTCGAAGGTCAAGCGAGCAACCTCACCGGTCCGTTGATCACCGAGGCCGCGCGCGAAGGCGACTCCACGTCTCGCGAGCTGCTCGCCGAGGTCGGCAACTGGTTGGGGGTCGGCATCGCCAACCTGGCGGCGGCCTTCGACCCGGGCACGTTCGTCATAGGCGGAGGCGTGAGCGCTGCAGGTGACCTGTTGCTGGCCTCTGCGCGTGAGACGTTCAAGCGGCGGCTGACCGGCCGCGGATACCGGCCTGAGGCTCGTATCGTCGCAGCGCGGCTGGGCAATGAGGCAGGTCTGATCGGGGCGGCTGACCTCGCCCGCTGCACTGCTGACTCGGAGGTCGACTGACGTGGGTCACACCCTGCGCGTCGCGTCGTACAACCTTCGCGACTTCAAGGACGACGCGGTCGCAGCGGCGCGCATCGTGCGGGCCATCAACCCAGACGTCCTGTGTTTGCAAGAGGTTCCGCGACATCCGCTATCCAGCTACCGGATTGCCTCATTTGCGGCACGGTGTGGTTTGTACTGGTCAGGAGGCCACCATGGCAGTGGCGGGACGACGGTGATCTCGAGTCTGCGGCTGGACGTCGCGAACGTGCAGCACGTCCCTCTGAAGGTCGCTCGCCTACAACGTGAGCGCGGGTACGCCGTGTGCCAGGTACGGCTGCCCGGCCACCAGAGCGTCGGTTTCGTCAGCATGCACCTCAGCCTGGACCCAGGCGAGCGCGTGAGGCATGCGGCCGCCGTCATGGAGGCCTTCCCCGGGGATGGGCCGCTGGTCGTGGCAGGTGACCTGAACGAAGGCTCGGACGGGCCGGCCTGGATGGCCATGGCGGGACGGCTTCGCGCTGTCACCGGTGACGCCCCGACCTTCCCGGCCAGCACCCCGCGCCATCGGCTCGATGTCGTCTTCGCGTCGCCGAAGCTGTCAGTCGTGCCGAGCGGTCCGATCGAGCTGGACGACAAGGATCTCGTGGCCGCCACCGACCATCTGCCCGTCTGGGTGGATCTTAACCTTTCGTCCGTCCCCCTGCGCTGAGTTGATCGGTACAAAGAGCAGTGGTCCGACGAACGTCAAAGGCGTGCGCCGTCGTCGTCATCGCCTTGATGGCCCGGCAGCCGCGAAACCAGTAGAACGAATCCGCCGACGGACATCGCGATGGCCGTGAGAATCCAGGAGCCGCCCGCTTCCCGGTTGAAGAGCACGAGGTAGAGCAGCAGCAACGGGCCTCCGCCCATGCCGACGATGATGGCCCAGAACTGCAGGTCACCGACCGGCAGCGGAGCCACCGGTAGTGGTTGGAAGTGCTCCTCGTACTCGTCGTCCACCTCCTGTGCCCGCCAGGCCTGCGGAGTGGGAAGGGCTTGTGGCTGGGCGGGTGCGGGCGGCCCCGGAGGCTGGTCGACGAGCGGGCGGTCCTCGGCTGTCGGCTGATCGGTTGAGGCATGAGCCTCTGCCTGGTTCTCGGCCGACCCGATATCGGCTGCCGCGTCCTCGACCCAGGGCACAGCCGGTCCCACGGGCTCCGCTGCGTCGTCGTTCAGGTGAGCCACGATGTCGGCGAATATCGCGTCGTTGTCGAACCCGTCGGAGGTGTGCCGGGGGTCAGGATCGTTCATGTCTGGGCGGTGCGCTCAATGAACTTGGCGGATTCGTCAAAGATGCGCGGAGCGTCATTGTCAATGGTGGCAACGTGATACGAGTCCTCGAGCAGTATCTCGGTGACATCGCGACTTGAGATCCTCGACAGGATCAGTGCAGAGCTCGAAGCGGGCACGACGTGGTCCTGGGGTGAGCGCAGCAGCAGCACCGGCTGGGTGACCTCCGGCAGGTCCCGAACGACCGACTGCCATGCGACCAGCTGGGAGTGGGCGGCCTTCAACGGGGTGCGGGTGTAGGCGAGCTCGGTGACGCCTTCCTTCTTGATGTCGTTGCCGATGGCCCCCAGGGACCCCACGACGTGCTTCAGGACGGGGAGCAGGAGGGTGCGCGGGTCATCGAACTTGACCGCGGGGTTGACCAGGACCAGGCCGCTGATGCGGGGGCCGTGTCCCTGGGCCAGCTGCAGGGCCAGGGCGCCGCCCATGGACAGGCCGCAGACCACGACGCGTTCGCAGCTCTCGTGCAGCTCGCGGAATGCGGAGTCGACGCAGGCGTACCAGTCCTCCCAACGCGTCTGGTTCATCTCCTGCCACGTGGTGCCGTGTCCGGGTAGGAGGGGGAGGCGCACCGAGTAGCCCCTTTCGGCGAGGTACTCGGCCCATGGGCGCAGGCTCTGCGGCGTACCGGTGAAGCCGTGGCACAGCAGCACCCCGACGTCGGATCCGTCATGGTTGAACGGTTCTGCCCCGGGCAGAATGGCCACAGATTCACTCCTGAGTCGTCGAGAAGCCGCGATAGTCCTTGGACGGGAATCCTCGCACGACGCGTCACCGGCGCATAGTGCCGTAGAGTTCACGCGTCGGAGTTCACGGTAGACGTGTCTGGTTTTCTCACATGGTGGAGGTGGTCCTGGTTGTTCTACTGGGTCCTCAAGAGACTCATTCTCGGACCGATCACGAGGGTGTTGTTCCGGCCGTGGGTCGAGGGCCAGGAGAACCTCCCGACCGGGGGCGCCGCGATCTTCGCCAGCAACCATCTCTCCTTCTCTGACTCCATCTTCCTGCCGCTCGTCGTCCCGCGCCGGGTCACGTTCCTGGCCAAGTCCGACTACTTCAACGGCCGTGGCGTCAAGGGCCGGGCGACCGCAGCCTTCTTGAAGGGGGCCGGCCAGCTGCCCGTCGACCGCTCCGGTGGGATGGCCGGTGAGGCGGCACTGCGAAGCGGCATGAAGGTCCTGCGTCGTGGCGAGATGCTCGGCATCTACCCCGAAGGCACCCGCTCGCCGGACGGCCGGCTCTATCGCGGACGCACCGGGGTGGCCAGGATGGCGCTCGCGGCAGGTTGCCCCGTGTTGCCGGTGGCCATGATCGGCACGGACAAGGCGCAGCCGAGCGGCAAGAAGGTTCCCAAGATCATGCGCATCGGTGTGCGCATCGGCAAGCCGCTGGACTTCTCCCGCTACGAGGGGATGGAGGACGACAGGTTCGTCCTGCGCTCCATCACCGACGAGATCATGTACGAGCTGATGCTCCTGTCACAACAGGAGTACGTCGACATGTACGCCACGTCGATGAAGAACCGCCTGCTTGCGGCAGCCAAGGCCAAGGCCAAGGAGCTGCAGCACGACGCCGTCGACAGGTTCGACAAGATCGACAGGGCCGTCAAGGGCGATGGCGCCACGCTCGAGAGCGACGATCCCGGTCCGGCGATTGGACCGGCTCCTGACGACGAGAATCGTCCGCCGATCTCGCGGGGCGACGAGCGCGCGGCCAGCTAGAGCGTGAGGGAATTCAGGGTCAACAGGGGCGGCACCGCAGCGGTAGAGCCGACCGTCGTCACCGCCCTCTGGAGCGGGCTGGGCCTCTTCCGACCGATCGCCTGGCTGTATGCCGTGTACTCCGCCTACGTTCGTCACCAGGACATCGCCCGGCCATGGTTGGCCTGGGTCGTGCTGGGGGTTCTCGGGGCCTGGACGCTGGGCATGGTCCTGTACCGCACCCGGAACACGTGGGTGGTCGGCATCGAGCTGGCGCTGGCGTGTGTCGCCATCATGAGCACCCGCCTGGTGGACACCGCTGAGGTGATTGCCGGCGGGGCCAAGACGCTGCCCGGGTTCTGGCCGGCTGCCGCAGTGCTGGCCTGGGCCGTGCTCAAGGGGTGGCGCGGAGGGATGCTCGCAGCGTTCTGCGTGGGTGTTGCCGATCTGCTCGAGGTGGGCGTCCCCAATGAGAACACCATCAACAACATCGTGATCCTCGTGTTGCTCGGCGGCTGTATCGGCTACTGCGCCAATCTGTCCCGTGATGGGCACGCGGCACTGAGCGAGGCGCTGAGGGTCCAGGCCGAGGTGCGCGAGCGCGATCGGTTGGCGCGCACCGTCCACGACGGCGTGCTGCAGACCCTGTCCTACATCCACCGCCGTGGCCTCGACATGGGCGGTGAGTCTCGTGAGCTCGGCTCGATGGCGGCCGACCAGGAACGGCTGCTGCGCGCATTGGTGAGCAGTGTCTCGGCGCCGGACCTGGACGCCGTGGTGGGCGGGGACGTTGATCTGCGGACTCTGCTCGGTCGTTACGCCGAAGGCGCGGTCAATGTCATTCCGCCCGCCGAACCGGTACTCGTGGCTCGTAGGGTTGCCGACGAGCTGGCGGCAGCGGTCAGTGCCGCGCTCGACAACGTCCGCCGGCACGCCGGAGCCGAGGCGCAGGCGTGGGTGCTCATCGAGGAGCGTGGCGAGGACGTCACGGTGACCATCCGCGACAACGGCGTCGGTGTCCCTGCGGGTCGGCTGGCCGAGGCTGCCGCGAGCGGGCGCATGGGTGTGGCCAACAGCATCCGCAGGCGCATGAGCGATCTCGGGGGAACGTCCATCATCGACTCGCGGCCAGGTGCGGGGACGTGCCTCGAGCTCACCGTGTCCAAGAAGCAGCTCTCGTCGTGACCACACCCGAAGAGGTGAGCGAGGACGTCCTGGACGAGACCACCGTGAGCGTGGTCGTCGCCGATGACCACCCGATGTGGCGCGATGCCGTGGCGCGGGATCTGACCGACGCCGGGTTCAACGTGGTCGCCACCGCTGACGACGGTCACAGCGCGGTCAACCGCACGCTGGCCACGCGACCCGATGTGCTCGTGCTCGACCTCAACCTCCCCGGACTGCGCGGCGACCAGGTGTGCGCCGCGATCGTCACAGCGCAGATCCCGACCAGGGTGCTGATCCTGTCGGCAAGTGCGGAACAGCGCGATGTCCTCGAGGCGGTCAAGGTCGGCGCGACCGGTTATCTGCTGAAGTCCGCCGGCCGTGAGGAGTTCCTCGACGCCGTCAGGGCGACGGCACGGGGTAAGCCCGTTTTCACCCCAGGCCTGGCTGGGCTTGTCCTGGGCGAGTTCCGCAGACTGGCCGCCGAACCCCGACGCAAGGACGGCCGCGAGGTGCCCGAGCTGACCGGCCGGGAGATCGAGGTGCTCAAGCTGGTGGCGACCGGCATGTCCTACAAGCAGATCGGCGCGCACCTGTTCATCTCGCACCGGACCGTGCAGAACCATGTCCAGAACACCCTCAACAAGCTGCAGCTGCACAACCGCATCGAGCTGGTCCGCTTCGCCATCGCCAAGGGATTGGACACCCCGACCTGACCCGAGGCCGGCCGGCGCTCAGTCCCCGATCAGCCTCTGGCCGTTGAACCAGCAGACCCCGCGCAGCCAGTCGTCGTCGAGGCGGGGCTCCTTCTCACGCAGCCGCCCGAGCGCCTCGAGCTGATGGGCGTACGGGTAGGGGATGTTCGGGAAGTCGCTACCGAGCACGACCCGATCGGGCAGCGCCGCCAGCCGCCGCAACAGATCGGCAGGGAAGGGCGCGCCCTCCTCGAAGAAGTCCGTGAACACCATGGTCGTGTCGAGATGCACTCGCGGGTACCGCTCGGCCAGGGTCAGGAACTCGGCATACTCCGGTGCTCCCAGATGCGCGACCACCGCCGTCAGGTGCGGATGTCGACGCAGCACGCCCTCGAGCTTGTCCGGTCCGGTGAAACCCTCCCGAGGAACCGGGCCGCTGCCCACGTGCACGACCACCGGGACGGCAGCGTCTGCCAACAGTCCCCACACCTCGTCCAGTGCGTGCTCTCGTAAGTCGAACCCGCCCACCTGCGCGTGGATCTTGAACACCCGCGCACCCCGCTCGAGTGCCGTCCGCACCTGGTCCAGGACGCCGTCCTCAGGGAAGAACGTCGCGCTGGGGATGCAGTCGGGTTCGGCTGTGGACAGCTCCAAGGCAAAGTCGGTGAGGTCGGCCGCCATACCGGGCCGGTGCGCGTAGGTCAGCGCGGTGAAGCGGCGTACCCCCATCTGCCGCAGGTGGGCCAACCGCCTGTCCTGCTCCCAGCGATACTCGATCGGCCAGGGGCGCCCGATCAATGGCCCGACCTCGTCGAAGTGCGCCCATACCCGTCGCATCATCCGCGCGGGCAGGAAGTGGGTGTGAATGTCGACCACACCCGGTAGCCCGAGTCGCCGCCACCACCCCGGCACGTCGCAGTCGGCCAGCGGCTCCATGCAATGTCCTTCCGGTGCTCAGGACCCGAGTGTGGCAGGCCGGGGACCTGGGCATCCGGGGCGTGCCCTTCTTCGTGGTCGACCGGTTGTACGGTATGTCCGGTGCCCAGTCCGCCGAGCAGCTGCTCGAGGTGCTGCAGCGGGCGTGGACCGAGGAGCGCCCGCTCACCTTCGTCGGGTCGGCAGAGAACCCGGCCCTGGTGGCCCGGACGCTGCACGATCTGACGGCACAGCCCCCGACGCAAAGGACCAGCTATGAAGACAAGACGAATTGCAGATCTCGAGGTCGGTGCCATCGGCCTGGGTGGCATGCCCATGTCGATCGAGGGGCGGCCGGATGAGGCCCGGTCGATCGCCACCATCCACGCCGCCCTCGATCAGGGTGTGACGCTCTTCGATACCGCGGATGCCTATCACCTGCACGCGGGCGAGGTCGGGCACAACGAGTCGCTCATCGCCGAGGCCATCGCGACCTGGGGTGGCGACACGTCGAATGTGCTGGTCGCTACCAAGGGCGGACACCTCCGCCCTGGTGACGGAAGCTGGTATGTCGACGGCCGACCCGAGTATCTCAAGGCGGCGGCCGAGGCTTCGCTGAAACGTCTGGGCGGCGAGGCGATCGGCCTCTACCACCTCCACCGCCCGGACCCGAAGGTGGCGTACGCCGACTCCGTTGGCGCCATCCGCGACCTCCTGGACGCGGGGATGATCCGTCTCGCAGGTATCTCGAACGCGAACGTCGAGCAGATCCGGCTCGCCCAGGAGATCCTGGGTGGACGCCTGGCCTCGGTGCAGAACCAGTACTCGCCGGCGTTCCGTGGCAGCGAGCCGGAGCTTGAGCTGTGCGACGAGCTCGGCATCGCGTTCCTGGCGTGGAGCCCGCTCGGCGGGATCGCGTCGGCCGCGGCTCTGGGCGACCGCTTCGCGCGGTTCCAGCAGGTTGCCGATGCACGCGGTCTGAGCCCGCAGGTCGTGTGCCTTGCCTGGCACCTGGCCAAGTCACCGCAGGTCATCCCCATCCCGGGCGCCTCGCGACCGGAGAGCATCCGCGACTCCGCTCAGGCGGCGGATGTCACGCTGTCGCTCCAAGAGCTGGCCGCGCTCGACGCGGTCTGAATGCGGGTATCCGCGACAGCTTGGTCGAGGGACGCTTGCGGCCGCCGGTATCGGCTCGTCCGCCCCCGGCTGCCCCCTGGTTTGGTCGTCACTGTGTGGGCAGCGCGAGGATCGCGGTGAGCACCCGGTGCAGCTCGGCGGCTGGATCTGTGGCCAGGTTGGCGCTGCGCCACCCGACGTGGGCGTCGGGGCGGACCAGGACGCAGCCGTCTTCTTCGACCTCGCGGGCGCGGGCCCAGTCGTCGTAGAGGTCGATGTGCTCGCGGCCGGGTCCGATGACGTGTGCGGCGATGTCGATGTCGAGCTTCGCCGCAACGGTGGCCGCGGCGTCGGCCCAGGCTTCGCCGGCGATGCCGGTGAACAGGGCGAACCGGCCCTTGCCGGCCAGGTCGTGGGTCGAGACACGGCGCCCGTCGCGGCCGAGCCAGACGTGCGGCAGCCGGGCGCCGGGCCATGTGGTCGGGTGGTAGTAGAGCTCGGGGTCGCGGGTGTAGACCGGCTCCGGCGTGCCGTCGCCGACGACCGCGAATGAGGCGTAGCGCTGACCCAGCTCCACGCCGTGCGCGTTGAACTCGTAGTCCTTGAGCTCCAGCGCTGTGCGCAGTGCGCTGCGTTGGTGGGCGGCCTCAGGGGTGTTCTCGGTTCGGGCGGCGATCCGGGCACGCATCAGCTCCGGGTCGCTGGTGTCGGTGAGCCCGAGAGCCTCGAAGATCGGCCCGAACTCCTCGATGCTCTTGTTGGCGCGGAGCACGATCTGCTTGCCGACGGGCGCGCGCTCGGCGTCGTAGGAGTCCAGCAGGCCCTCGCCGGCGGTGCCACGCAGCACGTAGGCGAGCTTCCAGGCCAGGTTGTAGGTGTCCTGGATCGAGGTGTTGGAGCCCAGCCCGTTCGACGGCGGGTGGCGGTGCACGGCGTCGCCGGCGCAGAAGACCCGCCCGTTGCGGTAGCGGGTGGCGTACATCTTGTTGTTGCCCCACAGCGAGGTCGACCGGATCGTTACCGGGATGGTGTCGTCACCAACAAGCCCGTGGACGATCCGGATCGCCATCTCGTCGTCGACCTCGGGTGGCGGGGAGTCGATGTCGTAGCCCCACACGATGAGCCACTCGTTCCAGGGTCGAACCATGCGGACCAGGCCGAGCCCGATCCCTCCGACGTCCGCGCCGGGCTGTAGCACCCAGTACAGGACACTGGGCCGGTGCTCCACGTAGGCCGAGAGGTCGGCGTGAAGGACGATGTTCATGCTGCCGGCGACATCCATCTGGCCCTCGAAGGGCAGACCGATGTCGGCCGCGACCTGGCTGCGGCCGCCATCGGCGCCGATGACGTACTTGGCGCGGATGGCGAACTCGGCGCCGGTGACCCGGTCGCGCACCTGCACGGTCACGCCGTCGTCGTCCTGGGTGAGGCCTGTGTACTCGGTGTCGAAGCGGATCCGGCTGCCGCGTGAGGCCGCATGTCCGATGATGATCGGCTCGAGCAGGGTCTGCGGCACGTCGCAGTTGGGCGACGGGCTGGCCTGCACGTAGTCGGCCTCACGGGCGGGGTGGGTGAACCAGGCACGGACCCGGCCGATCTCGTCACCGGCCAGGCTGGTGCAGAACACCGTCTCGCCCATCAGGGCGTGGGGGGTGCCATGGGCGAGTACGTCGTCCTCGATGCCGAAGTCGCGAAAGATCTCGACGGTGCGCTGGTTGGTGATGTGTGCGCGCGGGGTGTTGGCGGTCCACCGGTACTTCGTGATGACGAGATGCTCGACCCCGAGGGTGGCCAACGCGAGCGCGGCGGCGCCTCCTGCGGGCCCGCTGCCGATGACGAGGACGTCGGTCTCCAGATCGCCCTGCTCGGTGACGCCCAGCTGCGCGGCGGCAGCGTTCTCCAGGTCCGCGCCAGACGTGGCGTCGGCAACTGTCGTCATGACTGGTCCTCCTGCTCCGGTGCCAGCACGATATTGAAGGTGATGCGGGTCCAGGGCTCGTTGCGGGTCGAGCCGTCGGGAGCCGTTCCCGGGGGCTCCTCGACGACGTCGTGGACGAGGCTGTCCTTGACGCCGAACACGGCGTCATGGTCGAGGTGCGCGCCACCGGCGACGAAGATGTGGGTGATCAGCGTGCGGTGTCCGGGGGCGTCGACCTTGAAGTGCAGGTGCGCCGGGCGCATCGGGCTGCGTCCGGCGGCCTTGAGCAGGTCGCCGACCGGGCCGTCGTCGGGTATGGGATACGGCGACGGGAGCACCGACCAGAACCCGTACTCACCGAGCTCCCCGGAGCGCAGCCACCCGCGGCCCGCGCTGACGTCGCCCTCGTACTGGACGTCGTAGAAGCCGTCCTCGTCGGCCTCCCACACCTCGATCCGGGAGCCGGGCAGGGGAGTCCCGCCCACCGAGCGGACGGTGCCGGTGACGTAGCAGGGGGTGCCCTTGGCACCGCGGGCGATGTCACCGCCGAGTGGGACCTCGGGTGCGCCCTCGACGAAGAACGGCCCGAACACTGTCGACTCGGTGGCGCCGGCCGCTGCCGGGGCGTTGATCCCGACGGTGAGCATGGAGAGCCCCAGCACGTCCGACAGGAGGATGAACTCCTGGCGCTTCTCGGTGGTGATGTGCCCTGTGCGGGTGAGGAACTCGATGCCCTGCTCCCACTCGGCCTGGGTCAGCCGGACCTCGCGGGCGAAGCCGTGCAGGTGCCGCACGAGGCTCTGCATGATCTCCCGGTAGCGCGCCGAGCCGCTGGCGTCGAAGCTGGTGAGCACCTCCTCGGTGACCGCCTGCTCGCGGGCGCCCTGGTCGACCGTGCGGTCTGTGGGGTCGGCGGATGGCGTCACGAGTCCTCCCCGGTAGGTGCGCTGGTGGCGAGCGGTGCGCCCGCCCAGGCGGCATGGATGATCTCCCGCAGTGCGGCGCGGTCGACCGGGCGTGGGTTGTCGGTCGGCACGCTGCCCTCGACCAGGCCCGCGGCCTCGTCGACCTGCTCCTCGCGCATGCCCAGCTGGCGCAAGCCGCGCGGTATGCCGAGCCGGGCTGCCAGCGCGCCCAGGGCGGCGACCGGGTCGTCGTTGCCCAGCGCGCGGCTGATCCGGTGCGCGGCGTCCGGGGCGGCTGGGGCGTTGAAGGCGAGCACGTGTGGCAGCACGATCGCGTGGGTGAGTGCGTGGGGCAGGTCGAAGGCGCCGCCGAGCGCGTGGCAGATCTTGTGGTGCAGCCCCGACCCGGCGACGGCGAACGCGCTGCCGGCGAGGTAGGCGCCGTAGAGCAGGTCGGACCGGGTGGCGACGTCGGTGGGATCGGCGACGACCGCAGGTAGCCCCGCGGCCAGCGCCCGGATTGCCTCTTCGGCGGCCAGCGCGGAGACCGGGTTGCGCCTCGGGGCCCAGAACGCCTCGACGCAGTGCGCCATCGCGTTGAGACCGCTGGCCACCGAGAACTCGGTGGGCAGTGTCAGGGTGAGCTCGGGGTCATAAACCACGGCGCGAGGGAGCACCCGTGAATCGGTCCCGGTGGTCTTGCGTGCGCCATCGGTAAGTCCCCAGACCGGAGTGACCTCCGAACCCGCGTAGGTGGTCGGAACCGCCACGATGGGCAGGCCACTGGTGAGTGCAACGATTTTCGCGGTGCCGGTGGTCGATCCGCCGCCCACGCTGAGCAAGGCATCGGCGCGGACCGAAGCCGCAAGCGCTCGGGCGGCCTCGGCAACGGGCACAGGAACGTGCGGCCGGACCGCGGTGAATACCGCGACCACCCGGTCGGCGAACGGCTCGGCGAGGTGCCGGG
>Ga0209745_1000340_pt1 | contig 27817 bp, 26 predicted proteins | sample BarGraNGADG00312_FD_184495 | JGI IMG/M metagenome (GOLD analysis project Ga0209745, IMG submission 184495) | Arctic peat soil microbial communities from Barrow, Alaska - Barrow Graham LP Ref core NGADG0004-312 (SPAdes) (version 2) | ecosystem: Environmental > Terrestrial > Soil > Wetlands > Peat...
GTCACCGAGCTGCCCGGCGACGGCACCTTCAGCGCGGACGTGATGCCCGAGTCGCTGCGGCGCAGCGCCCTCGGCGACCTTCGCCCCGGCTCGCCGGTGAACCTCGAGCGTGCCGTTCGCGCGGACTCGCGCCTCGGCGGCCACATCGTCCAGGGGCACGTCGACGGGGTCGGGACGCTGCTCAGCCGGACCCCCGGTCCACGCTGGGACGAGCTGCGCTTCGAGTGCCCGGCAGACCTCGCGCACTACATCGTGTCGAAAGGCTCGATCACGGTGGCCGGTGTGTCGCTCACGGTCAGCGAGGTTGGCGACACCGGCTTCGGCGTCTCGCTCATCCCGACGACGCTCGCCGAGACGACCCTGGGCACGCTCGTCGTCGGCGATCGGGTCAATCTCGAGGTGGACGTCATCGCGAAGTACGTCGAACGACTGCTGGACGGGAAGAAGAGGTCATGACAGGGCAGACGATTACGCGCGCACTCGGAACGATCAGCCAGGCGTTCGACGCGCTCCGGGCCGGACGACCGGTCCTGGTCACCGATGCGGCGAACAGAGAGAACGAGGCGGACGTCGTCCTCGCCGCCGCGCGCGCGACCCCCGAGTGGGTGGCCTGGACCATCCGGCACACCTCGGGTCTGTTGTGTGCCCCGATGACGACCGAGCGTGCCGACGCCCTCGGCCTGCCGCCGATGGTCGAGGACAACCAGGACCCGCGGCAGACCGCCTACACGGTCACGGTCGACGCCGCACGCGGTGTCGGGACCGGGATCAGCGCGGCGGACCGCACCCTCACGGTACGGGTGCTCGGCAACCCGGCGGCGGTGCCCACGGATCTGAACCGGCCCGGGCACGTCCTCCCGTTGCGCGCGGTTCCCGGCGGGGTGCTGGAACGCCCCGGGCACACCGAGGCCGCGGTCGACCTCTGCCGGCTCGCCGGCCTCCCGGAGGTAGGCGTGATCGCGGAGCTCGTGCATGACGACGGCACGATGATGCGTCTCGACGACGCGCTCGCCCTCGGCGCGGAGTACGACCTCGTGACGGTCACCATCGCGGACCTGGCCGCCTGGCGTCGCGCCCACGACACCGACCTGGTGCTCCCCGCACCGGACCCTCAGCAGCGGGTCGAGCGGACCGGTGAGGCGGCCCTGCCCTCCGAGCTCGGTGAGTTCCGGATCCTCGGTTACCGCGACCTGCTGACCGGTGACGAGCACGCCGTGCTGGTGAACGGGAAGCCGCCGGAACGCGGCGCCCTGGTTCGGGTCCACTCGGAGTGCCTCACGGGTGACGCGTTCGTCTCACTGCGGTGCGACTGCGGGCCCCAGCTGCACGCGGCGCTCCGCGCGATCGCGGTGGAGGGCGGAGTCGTGGTCTACCTGCGCGGCCACGAGGGTCGCGGGATCGGGCTGCTCTCGAAGATCAGTGCGTACGCGTTGCAGGACGTGGGCCGCAACACGGTCGAGGCCAACCTCGATCTGGGGCTCCCGGCCGATCGACGCGAGTACGGAGCCGCCGCGGCGATCCTGGAGGACCTCGGTCTGCACGGGATCCGCCTGCTGACGAACAACCCGGCGAAGGTCACCGGTCTGCTGGAGCACGGCGTCGAGGTCGACGACCGGGTCCCGCTCGAGGTCGGCACCACCATCTACAACGCGGCCTACCTCGAGACCAAGGTTCGCGAGATGGGGCACCTGATCGGTCACGGTGCCGGGGTCGCGTCGACGACGCCGACGCGGAGGTGCGAGCAGTGAGCGGGGCCGGTGCGCCGACGATCGTCGTGGACGGAGCCGGCCTACGGGTCGCGGTCGTGGCGTCGAGCTGGCACCAAGACGTGATGGACGGGCTGCTCGGTGGTGCGCAGCGGGGACTCGCGGATGCCGGCGTCACGGACGTGACGGTCGTCAGGGTGCCCGGTGCGTTCGAGCTGCCGATCGCCGCGATGTCGGCGGCGGGCTCGGGGGTGGATGCGATCGTGGCGCTGGGTGTCGTCATCCGCGGCGGCACCCCCCACTTCGAGTACGTCTGCCAGGCGGCCACCATGGGCCTGACCGACGTAGCGATCCGGTCCGGCATCCCGGTCGGTTTCGGGGTCCTCACGTGTGACGACGAGCAGCAGGCGCTGGACCGGGCCGGCCTGGAGAGATCACGCGAGGACAAGGGCCATGAGGCGGCCACTGCGGCCGTGGCCACCGCGATCGCGCTGCGGAACCTCTAGGCTCTACCGGGTGAAGACGTTCGATTCCCTGTTCGCGGAGCTGCAGCTCAAGGCCCTCACCCGCCCCGAAGGCTCGGGCACCGTCACCGAGCTCGACTCGGGCGTGCACGGCATCGGCAAGAAGGTGGTCGAGGAGGCCGCCGAAGCCTGGATGGCCGCCGAGCACGAGGGTTCCGACCGTGCGGCCGAGGAGATCTCCCAGCTGCTCTACCACGTGCAGGTCCTGATGCTCGCGCGTGGGCTCACCCTCGATGACGTCTACCGGTACCTGTGAGGACCGCCACCATGCTCCGTGTTGCCGTACCGAACAAGGGCTCTCTGTCGGAGCCCGCGTGCGACATGCTTCGCGAGGCCGGCTACCGGCAACGCCGCGACCCGCGTGAGCTCGTTCTCCAGGACCCGGAGCACGACATCGAGTTCTTCTTCCTGCGCCCGCGGGACATCGCCGTGTACGTCGGATCCGGCACGGTCGACGTCGGCATCACCGGTCGCGACCTGCTGCTCGACTCCGGCGCGGCCGCGATCGAGCACATGGAGCTGGGTTTCGGCGGGTCGACGTTCCGGTTCGCCGCACCCCCCGACCAGGTGCGCGAGATCGGCGACATCCACGGGCGCCGGGTCGCGACCTCCTACCCGGTGCTCGTCGACAGCTATTTGCGCTCGCACGGGGTCGAGGCCACCGTCGTGCGGCTGGACGGCGCCGTCGAGTCCGCGGTCCAGCTCGGTGTCGCTGACCTCGTCGCCGATGTCGTCTCGACCGGCACGACGTTGCGAGGCGCGGGTCTCGAGGTGTTCGGCGAGCCGATCCTGCGCTCCGAGGCCGTTCTCATCCGACCCGCGGACGTCCCGGTCCCGACCGGTGTCGAGATCCTCGCCCGTCGGCTCCAGGGTGTGCTGGTCGCGAGCCGGTACGTGCTGATGGACTACGACGTGCGGGCCGACTCGGTCGAGCGCGCCGTGGCGATCACGCCCGGGCTCGAGTCGCCGACCGTCTCTCCGCTGCACAACAGCGAGTGGGTCGCGGTGCGCGCGATGGTGCCCCGGGAGCAGACGAACCGGGTGATGGACGACCTGTACGACATCGGCGCACGGGCCATTCTCGTCACTCAGATCCACGCCTGCCGGATCTGATCGCACCGATGAGCGGCACTGCCGGCGACCGTGTGGTCTTCCGGCCCCGGCTCGCCCGCTATGTGAGCCTGGTGCTGGGCACCGCGAGCGTGGCGACCCTCGGGGTGCTGGCTGTGACGCTGCCGGGAACAGGGCCAGCGGCGGCGCAGGCGCCGGACCGGGTCGGCATCGTGCTCGTCGGCGTGGCCATCGGTTGGTTCCTCTACCGGCAGGCCACTGTGTGCGCCGTCGCGGACGGCGATGGGGTGGCGGTCCGCAACCTGGTGGTGAGCCGTCGCGTCGAGTGGGCGGAGATCGTCTCGGTCCGGTTCGGTGAGGGTCGCCCGTGGGTCCAGCTGGACCTGTCCAGCGGCGACACGCTCGCGGTGATGGGGATCCAACGGGCCGACGGCGCGCAGGCGGTCGCGAGTGCAAGGCTCCTCGCCACTCTGCTGGAGTTCCACTCGACACCACGCGGCGGCGCGCCCGGGACCGGCGGGCCCGCAGACGGATCGTCCGGAGCCCGGCGCGCTACCTGATCGTCGGCCGATCCTTCGGAAAGAACCCGATGAGCGTCCACAGCACGCAAGCGACCACGATCGCGACGCGGAGCCACTGCGCCCAGCCGGTGTACCAGGCCATCAACGCGATCATGACGGGCAGCGTCACGATCCAGACGATCACCTGGAGCCAGACCGGGAGGTCGAGCACCCAGGAGCGTGCGTCGGCCAGCGTGTGCGGTGAAGCGAGCAGCAGGACGAGGAAAGCCGTCCAGACCACGATGGCCAGGCCCCACGCGCCGATCCCGACCGGGCGCGCCTCGAACCAGTGCTCCGCGTCCTTGACCCGTCCGGATGTCGGGACGAGCGAGCTCTCACTCGGTTCCTCGAGCTGCTCGACCGCGTCCTCGCCCACCGGCTCCGCTCCGCCTTCCTGCACCGACGCGTCGGTCGGCACGACGGGGATCTCGCTCGACTCGGTCATCTACCCTCCATCGCCCGCCGCCCGGCGCGGCGGGACCATCCGCCAGTCCCGCTGAAGCGATCCGAACTCTACGCCGATCGGGTTGTCCGAGCCGGGGTGGGCGGGTCGAATCCAACCGTGAGTCAGCGTGTGTCGCGGGTGCGAACGGGAAGCGGTGCGCGGCCGGAGTTCTCCCGCTGCACGGCCGCGGCATGGACGCCCGCGGCGGCAGATGCGAGGAAGGCCGCGGGATCCTGAGCGAGCCCACGCCCCATGGTGGACAGCTCGACCGGACTCGTCATGAGGGCGTCGTACAGGTCTGTGATCGGTACACGTACAAGCTGGTGACCTCGGCTGTGCCCGCCGAGCGCGGTGACCTGGAGATCGACCTGGTTACCGAGGGCCGCCAACGCGGGGTCGGGACTCGCGGAGAGATCGGGGACGACGACGTCGGCTCGAGTGAGCGCGACCCGGCCGTAGGCCGTGAGGGAGTGGTGGGAGAGCCCGTGGTGACGGGAGCGCTCGTCTGCACCAGAGATCCGGAGCGCCGCGATCGGTCGTCCGCGAAGAGCGGAGACCGCGTTGATGGCCTCGCCGGCCGCGACTCCCGAGAATCCCCACCGGGTGCCGGTGCCCAGATTCCCCGGCCCCTGAGTGACGATCGCCACGTCCGCCGCGGCGACATGGCGCGCCGCGAGGAGCCCGGTGTGCACGTTCACCGCTTCCAGGTCTCCGCCGAATGCCTGTCCGACGGTGATGCAGGTCTGTAGCCAGCCCGCCTCGCGCAGTGCCGCCACGGTTCGGGAGAACCAGGCCGGGAGGGCTCCGCCATCGGTCATCACGTAGGCGACGCGCAGGGGGTCGAGACCTTCTCTCCGGGCCGCGTGGCGCAGTCCCGCAATGATGGCCGGCAGCGCCGAGTGGAGGTCCGCGACGACGCACGGCATGCCCAGCAGATCGTCGGCATCGAGGAGCGCGGCGTAGTGCTCGGACTCCTGCTCGTCCACGCCGAGGACCATCGTCTGCATCGGTGTGTAGCGAGCCTTGACCAGATGTCCCGGCATCGACGGGGGATCGGCCGGAAGATGGTCAGGGAGTGCGACGACGAGCGCGAAGCCTCCCGTTCCGAGCCCCCGCTCGAGTGCCGCGACATTGAGCACGGCCCGATCGCCGACAGCCGGGTCACCGACCAGATCCGGGTAGGCCAGTGCGGCCACACTGTCGCCGCTGCCGTCGATCCGGACGACCAGTTCGCGCACACCGCGCCAGGCGCCGTCGACCGACATCACGACGCCAGACCGCCAGGAGATCACCTGAGCACCGTACCGGCCGCTAGCGTGTGTCGTGATGCCAACAACGATTCCCCCGACTGAGCGTCTGCTCGATCTCGTGATCGCGCTGGTCAACACCCCGAACCGGATGACCAAGGCGCAGATCCGACGGTCGGTCGCGGGCTATGACGGGGCGCCGTCCGTCGAGGCCTTCGAGCGGATGTTCGAACGTGACAAGGATGCGCTGCGCGAGCTCGGCATCCCGATCGAGACCGTCACGGACGCGGCGCACGGCGACGATGTCGGCTACCGGGTGGACCTGGACGCGTACGCGCTGCCGCCGATCGAGCTGACTCCCGCCCAGCACGGCGTCTTGAGCCTGGCCGCGCGGTTCTGGCAGGACCACTCGCTTGCGCGGGACGCGAGCCGCGCCCTCACGAAGCTCTCGGCGGTCACCAGCGGGCCCGGTTCGGAGGAGTCCGTCGCCGTCCTGGCACCGCGAGCGAGGGCTGGCGGCGACGCCTTCTTGCCGCTCCTCGATGCGATTCAGTACGCGCAGGCCGTCACCTTCGGATACCGCGCGGCCAGCACCGGCGAGGAGCGGGTTCGGACGGTCGAACCGTGGCGGCTGGTCGCCAGTCGGGGGGGCTGGTACCTCGTCGGACGCGACCGCGACCGAGCGGAGGCGCGCGCCTTCCGGCTGACCCGGATGACGAGCGCAACCACGACCGTCGGCCCCCGGCGTGCCTTCGTCGTCCCCGCCGATCTGGACCCGCGCGCTCTCATCGACAGCCACCACGGTGGCGCCGAGCAGCTGGCCGTGCTCGCCGTCATGCCCGAACGAGCCGGCGCGCTCCGGGCTCGAGCGGTGCCGCCGACCGATGGCACCGGACCAGCAGACGCGCGGTTCGCGGCGATCGCGGAGTCGTCCGGCCGGGACCTGCTCCGCGTCCCATACCGCGCGGTCACCCGAATGGCCGAGGAGCTCTCCGCGTACGGCGACGCCGCCCTGGTCCTTGCGCCCACCGAGCTCCGCACCGCGGTCCTGCAACGCTTGGGCGCCGCGGCTCGGCTGTCGGCGCTCGCCGAGGAACCGGCATCGGGGGCCTCCGATGGTTGAGCGCGCCCCGGATCGACTCGTCCGGCTCCTGGGCATCGTCGCGTTCCTCAATCGCCACGAGTCCGTGCCCGTAGCCGAGCTCGCCACGACCTTCGGTGTGACTGCGCGCCAGATCCTCGAGGACGTCGACACGCTCTGGGTCTCGGGCACCCCCGGCTACCAACACAGCGACCTGATCGACTTCGATGCGGAGGCGCACGACCGAGGTGTGGTCCGGCTGACCGAGTCCCGCGGCCTGACCCGCCCCTTGCGGCTCGGGACCAGGGAAGGCGTCGCGCTCATCGCGGCCTTGCGGGCTCTTCGGGACCTGCTCGGATCCGCTCTCCCCGCTGAACAGTCCGAGGTGGTCGACTCGACGCTCGAGGCGCTCACGGCGGCAGTGGGCGACGCGTCCGGAGCGGTCGATGTCCACCTCGCCACCGACGGGCGCCCGGATGTGCAAGCCGCTATCCAGTCCGCCCTCGTCTCCGCGCACCGACTGCGGCTCCAGTACGTCAACGCGGCAGACGTGACGTCCGAACGCGACGTCGACGCGATCCGGCTCGTGACCGGCGACGCACACACCTACCTCCAAGCGTGGTGCCTGCGCGCCCGGGGTGAACGTCTCTTCCGCCTCGATCGGGTGCTCTCCGCCGAAGTCCTGGACGAGCGGGTCGAGCCGCACCCGGTTCCGGCCGAGCCCGGCAGCGAGGTCTTCCGGCCCGAAGCAAGTGCGGAGCAGGTGCACATCACGCTGAGCGCTCGGGCCCGGTGGGTTGCCGAACAGGTTCCCGTGGACGCGGTGCAAGAACTCCCGAACGGCGACTTCCGCATCACTCTCCGGGTGGCGGACGACACGTGGCTCCGTCACTTGATCGCCCAGGTTGCCGCCGACGTGCGCGCCGTCGAGCCCGTTCAGTACGCCCTGGACGTGGCCGAGACAGCGGAGCGAGCTCTCGCTGCGTACGGCGCGCTGCCACCGGTTTGATCGAGCGCGGGTAGCCTGTCTGCATGCTGTGGTTCATCGTCTGGAGCGTGCTCGTGGTCGGGACGCTCGGCGTGGGCTTCCTGCTGTGGCGGCGGGTCTACCGCGCTGCACAGGCGACGATGGTCGAGGTGAATCGCGGGACCGATGTGGTCGCCGGACTGGCGGACCAGGTCGACGCGCTGCGAGGCGGCTTCGAACCGTTCGTCGTGCAACCCGGGCTGTCGCACGAGCCGGTCGAGGCTCGAGCGCGCCTGATGGCGCTGCGCAAGGAGCGGCAGCTCCGGAAGGACCGGCGACGACGGGTGCATTCCGGCACGTATGAGCGTTGGGACGCACACAGCCGCTGACCTGCCGGCGGTCGGGTCGCTCGCGATACGATCGCCGTTCCACCGAACAAGGGATGACGATGTTCAGAAATGGTCTTGAACCCTGGCACGTCGTCGTGCTGGTGGTCGTGGTGCTGATGCTCTTCGGCGGAAAGAAGCTGCCGGAGATGGCCCGCGGCATCGCACAGTCGCTCAAGGTCTTCAAGACCGAGATGAAGAGCCCGGACGACGGCAGCGACGCGAAGCCTGAGCAGAAGCCGTCCGGAAGTGACGACGCTCCCCGCCCCTGATCCGACCGTGGCCCCTTCGCGCCGTCGCCCACCGGCGGCAGAACGGCGGATGTCGCTGCGCGACCACCTCCGTGAGCTGCGACGGCGGGTCCTGCTGTCACTCGTCGGACTGGCAATCGGCGCGGTCGTCGGCTGGATCGTGTACTCGCCCGTCTTCGACGCCCTGCAGCGTCCCTTGGTCAGACTGGCGTCGGAACGCGGCGGGCTGATCGCAGTCAACTTCGCGGGCATCGCGACGTCGTTCGACATGCGGATCAAGATCTCGCTCTTCCTCGGCGTGCTCCTGTCGAGCCCCTGGTGGGTCTATCAGCTCTGGTCCTTCGTCACCCCGGGCCTGACGAAGCGCGAACGCCGGTACGCCATCGGCTTCGTCGCCGCCGGCGCGCCACTCTTCCTGGTCGGAGCGTTCCTCGCGTGGCTCGTGCTGCCGAACGCCGTCGCGATACTGACCAACTTCACTCCCAAGGGTGCGACCAACCTGATCGACGCTCAGGTGTACCTGAGCTTCGTGATGCGAGTCGTCCTCGCCTTCGGGCTGGCCTTCCTCCTCCCGGTGCTGATGGTGGCGCTCAACTTCGCCGGCCTCGTCTCGGCGAAGGCCTGGGCGCGCGGTTGGCGGTGGGCCGTCCTGGGCATCTTCGTGTTCGCGGCGGTGATGACGCCGACCCCGGACGCCATCACGATGCTCTTGGTGGCCATCCCGATGTGCGGCCTGTACTTCGGGGCGGTGGGCATCTGTGCGTGGCGGGATCGCCGTCGCGCCGGTGCGCCCAGGTCGACCTCGCACGCGCACCAGCCGGATGACGCCACGGACGCTGCACCGTGACGCGGTTGGGGATCGTGATCAATCCGACGGCCGGGCGCGACCGCGGTCGAATCCGCGGGCACGAGGTCGTCGACGTCCTGACCCGACGCGGCCACACGCTGGTGAACCTGTCCGGCTCCAGTATCGAGCAGGCAACGGAGCACGCCCGGCAAGCGGTGGTCGAGGGCCTGGATGCGCTCGTCGTCGTCGGCGGAGACGGCACGGTGCACCTGGGCGCGAACGTCGTGGCGGGGACGTCGTTGCCGCTCGGGATCGTCGCCGCCGGCTCGGGCAACGACCTGGCGCGCGGCCTGGGCCTCCCGCGGCACGACATCAAACGAGCCGTCGCGGCGATCGAGCACGGCCTGGCCGAGGGGCCGCGCAGCATCGACGCCGTCCAGGTCGGTTCGCCGAGCCAGGCCGTCCGGGAGTGGTACGTGGGCGCACTCTCGGCCGGGCTCGACGCCGCGATCAATGCCCGGGCGAACACCATCCGTTGGCCGCGGGGGAGTGCCCGATATGTGCGCGCCGTTCTGGCCGAGCTGCGCGTCTTCTCGCCCTACGGCTACCGGGTGACCACGGATGAGGGCGTCTGGGAGTCGCCGGGAACCTTGGTCGCAGCCGCCAACGGCCCGTTGATCGGCGGCGGCGTCCGGATCGCTCCGGACGCGCTGTTCGACGACGGTTTCCTCGACGTCGTCGTGGCGGGGCCGTTCACGAGGTCCGGCGCCCTTCGGATCTTCCCCGGCATGTACTGGGGTCGCCACGTCCGCCATCCGGCCATCGAGGTGATCCGCACCAGGAGCGTCCTGATCGAGCCGACCCGGCACGGCTCGACACCACCGGAGGCGTTCGCGGACGGTGAGCGGATCGGCGCCCTGCCCTTGCACGCCGAGGTCCACCCGGGGGCGTTGCACATCCTGACCTGAGCACTCGTGATGGCTGTGCGACGGCGCACGGTGGCCTGTCCCCTCGCTCGTCGGGCACCAGGCGCGCCGTAGGCTGGCGGTATGTCATCACCGGCCGAGCGCTTCGCCTCGGCGCGTCGACGGGCCGATCAGGAGCACAGCGAGTTCGCTCAGTTCAGCGCCGGACTCGGATTCGTCCCGGACCCGTTCCAGGTGGAGGCGTGCCTCGCGATCGAGCGCGGGCAGGGTGTCCTGGTCGCGGCACCGACGGGCGCCGGAAAGACGGTGATTGGTGAGTTCGCCGTCCACCTGGCCCTGGCCACGGGGCGCAAGGCCTTCTACACGACGCCGATCAAGGCCTTGAGCAACCAGAAGTACGGCGATCTCGTCCGCCGGCACGGCAGCGACGTCGTCGGCCTACTCACCGGGGACACCACGATCAATGGCGAGGCGTCCGTCGTGGTGATGACCACCGAGGTGCTCCGCAACATGCTCTATGCCGACTCACCGACGCTCGCCGGGCTCGGCTTCGTGGTGATGGACGAGGTCCACTACCTGGCGGATCGGTCCCGGGGGCCGGTCTGGGAGGAGGTCATCATCCATCTGCCCGAGGACGTCCAGGTCGTCTCGCTCTCCGCGACGGTCTCGAACGCGGAGGAGTTCGGTGAGTGGCTGGACCTGGTCCGGGGCGACACCGCCATCGTCGTGAGCGAGCATCGGCCGGTCCCGCTCTGGCAGCACGTGCTGACCGATGACGCTCTGTTCGACCTGTATGCCGGGCACGTCGACCCGACGGCTCCCGGTCCGAACCCGCCCATCAACCCTGAGCTGGCCGCGGCGATCCGGCGCCGCGATCGCGCCGAGCGACCGGCGATGCGTGCCCCGGTGCGATCCGGTGGCGGTCGGGGGAGAAGCAGTCGTCCCATGAATAATCGGCGCACCGGCCGACGGTCGCCGCCACGTTTCGCCGTCGTCGAGGTGCTGGACGACGCCGCGCTGCTGCCGGCGATCGCATTCATCTTCTCTCGCGCCGGTTGCGACGCGGCGGTGGACCAGTGCATGCACGCCGGACTGAGGTTGACCACGCCGCAACAGGAAGCCGAGGTCCGCCGCATCATCGAAGAGCGGTGCACCCCGATCCCGCCGGAGGACCTTCGGGTGCTGGGTTACTGGGGCTGGAGCGAAGCGCTCGCGCGGGGCATCGCCGCGCACCACGCCGGCCTGCTGCCGCTGTTCAAGGAGACCGTCGAGGAGCTCTTCTCGCGCGGGCTCGTCAAGATCGTCTTCGCGACCGAGACCCTCGCACTTGGAATCAACATGCCGGCGCGCTCGGTCGTGCTCGAGAAGCTCACGAAGTGGAACGGTAGCGGCCACGTCGACATCACACCGGGGGAGTACACCCAGCTGACCGGCCGCGCGGGCCGGCGCGGGATCGACGTCGAGGGCCACGCCGTCGTCGTGGACCACGCCGAGCTCGACCCGGTCGCTCTCGCCGGGCTTGCCTCCCGGCGAACCTACCCCCTGAACTCGAGCTTCCGGCCGACCAGCAACATGGCGGTGAACCTGGTCGCACAAGTGGGACGGGACCGAGCCCGCGAGGTCCTCGAGACGTCGTTCGCCCAGTTCCAGGCGGACCGGGCCGTGGTGGGCCTCGCGAAACAGGCGCGGGCGCACGCCGAAGCGCTCGAGGGCTACCGAGCGGCGATGGCGTGCCACCTGGGCGACTTCGCCGAGTACGCCGGTATCCGTCGCGCGATCGCCGAGCGCGAGTCGGCCCTGTCCGGGGAGGCGTCGAGGGAGCGCCGCGCCGCGGCGGTCTCATCGCTGGAAGGGCTCCACGAAGGGGATGTGATCGAGGTACCCGCGGGCCGTCGGGCTGGGTACGCCGTCGTTCTCGACCCTGGCCTCGCGGCAGCGATGGACGGGCCGCGCCCGACCGTGCTCACCGCTGAGCGGCAGGTGAAACGGCTCTCGGTGGTTGACGTCGCGACGGGCGTCCGCGCGATCACCCGGGTCCGCATCCCGCGGAACTTCAACTCGCGGAACGCCGCGCAGCGGCGCGAGCTGGCCTCTTCGTTGCATCACGCTCTCGCTGCGCTGCCTCCGACGTCGTCCTCCGGCAGCCGGACCGAGAAGAAACACGCGGCCGCGGCGGACGACGCGACCCTGGCGTCGTTGCGCAAGCGGCTGCGCGCTCATCCGTGCCACGGGTGCAGTGAACGGGAGGACCACGCACGCTGGGCTGAGCGTTGGGCACGGCTCGACGCCGAGCACTCCCGCCTCATCACGCGCATCGAGGGCCGGACCAGCTCCATCGCGCGAGTCTTCGACCGGATCTGTGAGCTGCTCGAGGAGCTCGGCTACCTGGCGCTTGGTCCGGACGGTCGGCCGGGGCGGGTCGTCACCGACGCGGGTCAGGTGCTGCGTCGGCTCTACGCCGAGAACGACCTGCTGGTGGCTGAGTGCTTGCGGCGGGGCGCCTGGGACGGTCTTGACCCGGCGGGCCTCGCCGCCGTCGCCTCGACGGTGCTGTACGAGAGCCGACGCGACGAGGCTCGCTCGGCGCCACCGCTGCCCGGCGGGCCCGACGGACGGTTGGCTCGTGCCCTCACGGCGACCACTCGGCTGTGGTCGGACCTCGACGACAGGCAGCACGCCCATCGGCTCGAACGGATGTCAGCCCTCGACGACGGCCTCGTGCTCCCCATCCACCGCTGGGCCTCCGGCCGTGGCCTGGACGCCGTCCTCAGCGGCACAGACCTCGCGGCGGGCGACTTCGTCCGGTGGTGCAAGCAGGTGATCGACCTGCTGGACCAGGTCGCCCAGGCCGCGTCGACCCCGGCTCTCCGGACCACGGCCGAGCACGCCCTGGATCGACTCAGGCGCGGCGTCGTCGCGTACTCGTCGGTCTAGAGGGCCGAGCGGTCACGCTCGACCGTGCTCACGCGCGCTTTGTCCTCTATTGTCAACCGCTGTGACGTCTACGCTCTACCGGCACGGAGCGATCTACTCCAGTGCGGAGCCGTTTGCCGAGGCGCTCGTCGTCTCTGATGGCGTCGTGGCGTGGCTGGGTGCCGACACCGCCGCTGACGGTCTGCGCGACTCGGTCGACGAAGTGGTGGAACTTGAGGGCGCCCTCGTCGCCCCGGCCTTCGTCGACGCGCACGTGCACCTGCTCGAGACCGGCCTCGCGCTGCGCGGCGTCGACCTGTCCGTCGGCGGTGGTGTCCGGTCGGCTGAGACGTTGCTCGAGGCGGTCGCCCGCGCCGCGGCGGCGAACCCCGGCGCGCCAGTCCTCGGCCACGGCTGGGACGAGACGGACTGGCTGGATCCACGCCTCCCGACCCGTCACGAGCTGGACCACGCGGGCGGCGGAGCGGAGGTGTACCTCTCGCGCGTCGATGTCCATTCCGCGATGGTCTCGACGCCCTTGGCGCAACGGTCCGGTCTGCGCGACCTCGAGGGCTGGTCGGACTCTGGGCGGGTGGAGCGCGACGCGCACCACGCGGCCCGCGATGCGACCCGGGCGCTGCCTCTCCTGCAACGCGAGGAGCTCTACCGGATCGCGTTGCAGGAGGCGACCGCGCGAGGAATTGCGAGCGTGCACGAGATGAGCGCGCCCCATCTCGACTCGCGCGCGGGCCTCGCGATGCTCCTCGAGCTCTCCGCCGCGCCGGAGAGCCGGTTGCCGCACGTCGTCGGCTTCCGCGGCGAGCTCGTGGAAGACGCCGACGCCGCCCGAGCGCTGCTGGCTGAGATCCCGCGACTCGCCGGCATCGGTGGCGACCTCGACGTCGACGGCTCCCTCGGTTCCCGCACCGCGGCCCTGCGCGCGCCGTACAGCGACCTTCGGGGTGGCGTCGGACCCGATGACGGCTACCTGTACCTCGATGCCGAGCAGATCGCCGCTCACGTGGTCGCGGTCGCCCGGGTCGGCGCCGTACCTGCCTTCCATGTCATCGGCGATCGAGCCATGGATGAGATCGTGCTCGGACTCCGGGCAGCGGCGAACATCATGGGCTTGCCGGAGCTGCGCGAGATCGGGGTGCGGCTCGAGCATGCCTCGATGATCGATGCGCCCACGCTCGCGTCGCTCGTCCTGCACGGGGTGACCATGAGCATGCAGCCGGCCTTCGATGCGGCCTGGGGCGGCTCGGGTGGCATGTACGCGGAGCGGCTCGGCATCGGGCGGGCCGCGGCCCTGCACGCGTTCGCGGACATGATCACCGCGGGGATACCGGTCGCGTTCGGTTCGGACTCGCCGGTGACGTCGATCAACGGGTGGGCCGGAGTGCGAGCCGCCATGTTCCACCACGAGGGGCACCAACGGGTGTCGGCACGTGCGGCGTTCCGCGCCCACTCCCGCGGCGGCTGGCGACTCGCTCGGCTTGATGGCCGCGGCGCGGGGGAGCTGACGATCGGTGCGCCGGCCACCCTGGCCATCTGGGCTGCCGGCGAGCTGGTGGTCCAGTCGCCCGATGGCCGGATCAGTGCGTGGAGCACCGACCCCCGGTCGGGGACGCCGCAGCTGCCGCTGATCGCTCCCGACAGGCCTGATCCGGTGTGCCGGCGAACTCTTCGGGACGGTGTCGTCCTGCACGACGCGTGGTGACCGATGAAGTTTTGGGAACTCCAGTCACAGTCGTCTCACGACACGCCGACGACACGCCGAACGGGTGACGTTCACCCGTTTGCGCGCACCGCTCATGACCTGCGGAGACGTCGTTGACCTGCGAGAACGTCCGTTTGACAGGGCCACTCGTCAGAGTAAGTTCACGTCTTGTTCAGCCCCGTGGAATGTTGGCGTTTGAGCGTACGATCGACGCTTGCGCGTGCCACCGCGGGAGCGACATCGGCCGGATCCGCGTGTTCAGTAGATAACAGGTGGGCGCCCCGCGGGAGCCCGCCTGGCCCGAAGGACACGCGGGTCGGTCGGCCGATCACATCGACCCCGTGCCGTAACCTTCGAGGGTGCCCACGAGCCCCCAGATCCGCCTCGCGACGGCGGTGCTCGCCGTCGGGGGAGGGCTGCTCACCAACGCGGCGTGCCCGGACCTGAGCTGGTGGGCCGCGGCCTTCCCCGGCGTGGCGCTCTTGGTCCTCGCCCTCGAGCCCGACTCGGCCCGCTGGGGCTTCGTGACCGGCACCCTGTTCGGCCTGGGCTTCTTCCTCCCGCACCTGATCTGGGCCGACTCGGCCGTGGGCTGGATCCCGTGGGTCGCGCTGTCACTCGTCCAGGCGCTGTTCTGCGGAGCGCTCGGGATCGCCTGGGTCTGGGCGCGACGCCTCCCCGCCGTCTGGCGTTCTCCGTGGTTCCGATCGATCGTCTTCGCGGTCCTCTGGGTGGCGTTCGAGTACGGCCGCTCGATCTGGCCGTTCGGCGGCTTCCCGTGGGGTCGGCTCGCGACCTCCCAGGCCGACAGCCCGCTCGCCAGGCTGGCCTGGCTGGGCGGCGTGCCGCTGGTATCCGGTGCGGCGGCGTGGGCCGGGGCACTGCTGGCGCAAGCGGTCATCGCGCTGCGGCGATGGCGGATCGGGCGGGCGAGCGGCCTCGTCCTGGGAGTTGCAGCCCTGATCGTCGCAGCCTTGTTCGTCCCGCTCGACACCCGAGCCGAGTCCGGTTCCCTCGCCGTCGGCGCCGTCCAGGGCAACGTCCCTGTTCCCGGCCTCGACGCCTTCGCTCAGCAACGCCAAGTGCTGCACAACCATGCGCTCGGCACGCGCGCGCTGGCGGAGCGCCCGAACCCGACGCCGCTCGACCTCGTCCTCTGGCCGGAGAACGGCTCGGACATCGATCCACGGACGGACACCGCCGCCGCCACCGAGATCGACGACGCCGCCGCCACCGTCGGGGCGCCGATCTTGGTGGGCACGATCGAGTATCCGAGCACGGGCGGTCGCTACAACACCTCGCTCTTGTGGGAGCCCGGACAAGGCTCGGTTGCGGTGTACCGGAAGCAGCACCCCGTCCCGTTCGCGGAGTACATCCCGATGCGGGCGTTCGCGCGCACGTTCTCCCATGAGGTGGACCGCGTGAACACCGACATGATCGCGGGGCATGGAGTCGGACTGATCGAGGTCCCGGTCCCGCGATTGAACCGGAACGTGCCGATCGGTGATGTGATCTGTTTCGAGGTGGGCTACGACGACCTCGTGCTCGACTCTGTGCTCTCGGGCGCGGAGATGCTGGTCGTCCAGACGAACAATGCGTCGTTCGGACGGACCGCCGAGTCGACCCAACAGCTTGCGCTGTCCAGGCTCCGCGCAATCGAGTTCGGGCGCACCACCATCCAGATCTCGACGGTCGGAGTCTCGGCGGTCATCACCCCGAGCGGACATGTGGTGCAGCGGACGGGACTCTTCACCGCGGAGGAGCTTCTCGCGCAGGCCCCGCTGCGGACCTCGATCACGCCTGCGGCGCACCTCGGTCCGTGGTTGAGTTGGCTGTTCTGCGGCGCAGCCGCGGTCTTCCTGATCGCCGGATTCGCCGGTGCATCGAGAGTTCGAAGAGAGGTTCGAGTCCGTGACTGAGAATCACCCGTCCGGGCGTGTGGTCGTCATCATCCCGACCTACAACGAGATCGACGCCCTACCGGACACGCTGGCGCGGCTTCGCGCGGCGGTGCCCGATGCCGACGTCCTGGTGGTCGACGACGGCAGCCCGGACGGTACGGGGGACTGGGTCGAGGAGCAGGCGGCCTCGGACAGCGCGATCCACTTGATGCGGCGCACCGGCAAGCAAGGACTGGGGACGGCCTACCTGGCCGGCTTCCGATGGGGTCTGGATCGCGGCTACGACGTCCTCGTGGAGATGGACGCCGACGGCTCGCACCGCCCGGAGCAGCTTCCGCTACTTCTCGCTGAGGCGTCCGAGGCTGACCTCGTCGTAGGTTCGCGATGGGTCCCGGGGGGACGTGTCGTCAACTGGCCGCGCAACCGTGAGATCCTTTCGCGCGGCGCGAACCTCTACACGCGCCTTGCCATGGGCATTCCGCTTCGCGACGCGACCGCCGGATTCCGTGCCTATCGCGCGACCATGCTCGAGAAGCTCGACCTGACCGGTGTCAATTCGCACGGATACTGCTTCCAGATCGACATGAGCGGTCGGGTCGAAGAGGCTCATGGACGGATGGTCGAGGTCCCCATCACCTTTGTGGAGCGCACTGCGGGCGAGTCCAAGATGAGCCGCGGAATCGTGTTCGAGGCACTGGGCCGGGTGACCGTCTGGGGTCTGCAACGGCGTGCTGCGCAGCTGGGCCGGCTGCTGCGGCACAGAAAGAACTAGCTCCGCGGGCAGCGGCCCGCGGAGCTAGTGAGAAGGTCGAAGCAAGGGGAGCGCCTCGACGCGTTATGTCAGGTTATGCCGTGCGCCGGAGCTTCCCCGCGCGGAGCAGCTCGAGCCGTTCGGCCAAGAGCTCCTCGAGCTCGCTCACGGTGCGTCGTTCCAGCAGCATGTCCCAGTGGGTGCGCGGCTGTTTCGTCGGCTTGGGCTCCGGACGGGACGCATCCCGCAGCAGCGCCTCGGCGCCGCACCGGCACTCCCACACCGCCGGGACGTCCGCCTCGGTCGAGAACGGGAGAACGATGGTGTGTCCGTTCGGGCAGTCGTAGTACGCGGCCAACCTGGGCGCCGGCTCGATACCCTCGTCCCGCTCCATGCTCCGTGCACCGATACTCATTCCGCGCAGCGATCGGTTCTGCATCGCGCAACCTCCGTCCGGCCTCGACGCGTCATGCCTATTGACCAGTCAAACGTCTCCGGCGTCCCCGGTGTTCCATCGGGGAGTGAAGGTCTGGTGAAAGCCTGACGAGGGTTCACCCGGTCGGGTCTGGTGGACGGTCAGGAGCGAGCGCCCCGCCGCTCGTTCAGCACCATGCCATCGGTGAACATCACGCCGTCGGCGAAGTGCGCCTCGATCCGTCCGCCACCGAACTGCTCGGCGTGCAACCGGGCATACAGGCCGTCCGCATCCAAGAGCTCTTGGTGCCGGCCACTCTCCACGACGCGTCCGTCGTCGATCACGATGATCACGTCCGCATGCCGGATGGTGGAGAGGCGGTGCGCGATCGCCAGCGTGGTCCGCCCACGCATCACCTCCGCGAGGGCTTCCTGGACGAGCCGTTCGGACGCGGAGTCCAGCGCCGAGGTGGCCTCGTCGAGGATCAGGATGCGTGGGTCCTTGAGCAGGACGCGGGCGATGGCGAGCCGTTGCTTCTCGCCGCCTGACAGGCGATAGCCCCGTTCGCCGACGAGGGTCTGGTAGCCCTCGGGGAACGATGCGACCGTGTCATGGATGTTCGCTGCCCTCGCGGCCGCCACGAGCTCGCGGTCGGAAGCATCGGGCTTCGCGTAGCGCAGGTTCTCCGCGATCGTCGAATGGAACAGGTACGGGTCCTGCGTGACCATCCCGACGGCGTCGGCGAGCGAACCGAGAGTCAGGTCCCGCACGTTGTGGTCGTCGATGCGAACAGCTCCCTGACTTGCCTCGTACAACCGCGGGACGAGGTAGCTGATCGTCGTCTTGCCCGCGCCTGACGGTCCGACGAGCGCCGCGAGCTGGCCGGGCTCGATCGTGAAGGACACGTCGCTCAGCGTCCACCGGCGCTCCGGCTGCTCGGTGGGTTCCGTGGCCGGACCGAGCGGCCGCGGGACCGAAGGGGCGAGCAGCCGAGGAGCCGGCGCGGCGACCGGCACGCCAGTGGCCCACCGGTGCCCGCGCATCCCCGCCACGAACGGCGGGGGCTCGGGCTGCTCGAGCCGCGGGGGAGGCGGGTACCTGAACCAGACCCCGTCGAACTCCACCTTGCCGAGCACGCCGGCCGAGGCAAGCGACACCGCTTCCGAGTGATCGGTGATCGCCGGCCGCAGGTCCAGGTACTCGAAGATCCGGCGGAACAGGGCGAGGGACGTCTGGACATCGAGCGCAACACGCATCAGGGACATCATCGGTCCCAGCAGGCGCGCTTGGATCGTGGTGAAGGCCACCAGGGTCCCGGCGGTCAGAGCAGCACGCTGGCTGGAGACGACACCGGCCATCAGGTAGACGACCGCCGGAGTGACCGACATGAAGGCGCCGACGACGCCGAAGAAGCCCTGGCCGGCCATCGCCTGGCGGACCTGGAGGTCGGCCAGGCGGCTGTTCTCGGTGCGGTAGCGGGCCAGCTCGGCGTCTGCGCGGTTGAAGATCTTGCTGAGCAGCATCCCGGAGATGCTGAGGGCCTCCTGGGTGATCGCTGTCATGTCGGAGAGCGACTCCTGGGTGCGCTGGGCGAGCCGTTGGCGACGAGCGCCCACCTTGCGCTGGATCACGATGAACACCGGCATCAGTGCGAGCGCGATGATCGACAGCTGCCATGAGAGCACCAGCATGGCCAGCAGCGAGGCGATCACGGTCACCGAGTTCGCCAGGATGCTCGATGCCGTGCTCGTCAGCACCGTGCCGACGCCGCCGACGTCGTTGGCGAGCCGGGACTGGATCGAGCCGGTCTTGGTCGCGGTGAAGAACGAGAGCTCCATCCGCTCCAGGTGTTCGAACAGGTGTTCGCGTAGATGGGCCATGGCGCCGTTGCCCACGCGGGTCGTCAGGTACGTCTGACCGATGCCGATGAGGGCAGTCACGAGCGGGATGACAACCATCACGGAGCACAGCACGACCAGCAGACGGAGGTTCACGACGCCGCTGGGCGGGAACAGCGCCCGGTCGAACACTGCACGGGTCAGGAACGGAGTGACCATCCCGAGAACCGACGAGACGACGATCGCGATGGCAACAATCACGAGTTTGCCGCGGTGCGGCACGAACAGCCGACCGATCCGTCGAAGAATCTGCGGCGTCTCGGTGTCGGTCATGCAGGTGATTCTGCACCCCAGATGCGAGGGTCCATGGGACCGAGTGCAATGATCGAACGATCCGGCCGGCCCCACTTGTCGGTGCAGGGCCTAACGCCGATAATGCACATTATGACATATCACCGTGAGAGGCACCTCGTCGCCCCTCCCCGGCGGCGCCAGCTGCGCCTTCGTGCGATCAGCCGACGGTGAAGGTGTCACCCGGTCGGAGTCGCCGGTAGTCGATGGTGCCGCCGAGGCTGGCCACGAGCCGGTCGGCGAGGTCGTTCCCGGCCTGGCTGTTCATCGCATCGTGGATCGGGACCACGACGCGCGGTCCGACCGCCCGCACGTAGTCGACCAGCTCGCCGACCTTGAGCCACGGCCCGCTCAGCGGCGCCAGCAGAACCTCGACCCGCGTTCCCGCTGCCGGAACGGTGAAGGAGTCCCCGGGGTGGAGCACAACGCCGTCGACCAGATAGGCGAGGTTTGCCACGGGTGTCAGATCGGGGTGGGCGCGCGCATGCGACTCCCCCAACGCCAGCACGTCGAAACCCGCCGCCACGAAGCTGTCGCCGCTCCGCACCCGGTGCATGCGGCCGGCCACCAGGGCGTCGACGGCGATCTGGTCGATCACCGGGTCGGGTCCCCAGACGTCAAGATGCGAACTATTCTCAACTGCGTCACGCAACTCCCCCGGCACCATGTGGTCACCATGCTCATGGGTGACCAGAACGGCGTCCGCGTCCTCGAGCACGGCCCGGTCGCTGTAGGAACCGGGATCGATCACCAAGCGCTTCCCGGAGGCACTCTCGAGCCGGACGCACGCATGTCCCCAGAGGCTCAACTCGATGCTCATTGCCTCAAGATCTCACGCCGAACCGAAGGATGCCCACGCGAGCCGACCTCTGGCCGGGGCCCCCGCCTCGCCTGCGCCCAGGCATCCTCACCGGATGACCATCACCAGGTCGCCGCCCTCGAGCTGTTGGATGGCGCCGATGGCAAGACGGTGGACGGTCCCGCCGATCGGAGTCGTGATGGCGGCCTCCATCTTCATCGCCTCGATGGTGGCGACAGTCTGGCCTGCTTCGACGGTGTCTCCCTCGTGCACGATGACGGTAACCGCTCCCGCGAACGGTGCCGGGATGTGACCGGGCGCCTTCGGGTCGGCCTTCTCCGCGGTCACGATGTCGACGTCGACGGCCTTGTCGCGCACCTGGAGCGGCCGGATCTGGCCGTTCAGGTTGAAGATGACGGTGCGCATCCCGCGCTCGTCCGGCTCCCCGAGCGCCTCCAGCCCGACGAGCATCTGGACTCCCTTTCCGAGCTCGACCTCGACCTCGGCGGTCGGTGACATCCCGTACAGGTACCGGGTGGTGTCGAGCACACTGAGGTCGCCGTACGCGTTGCGGGTCTGCTCGAACTCCTTGGTGGGGCCAGGGAAGAGCAGATGGTTGAGCCGGGCCCGCCGTTGCTCGGAGTCCCCCGCCAGGTCATGGCGATCCTGATGGCTGAGTGGGGCCATCGGGCGCCGAGCCGTGCGCCCCGCCAGCGCCTTCGTGCGGAACGGCTCGGGCCAGCCGCCCGGCGGGTCGCCGAGCTCGCCGTTCAGGAAGCCGATGACGGACTCGGGGATGTCGAAGTCCTGCGGGTTGGCGGCGAACTCGGCAGGGTCGGCGCCGCGCGCCACGAGCTGCAGAGCGAGGTCGCCGACCACCTTGCTCGACGGCGTCACCTTGACCAGTCGGCCCAGGATCTTGTCGGCGGCCGCGTACATCGCCTCGATCTCCTCGAACCGGTTGCCCAGGCCCAGCGAGACCGCCTGAACCCGCAGGTTCGAGAGCTGCCCGCCGGGGATCTCGTGGTCGTACACCCGACCGGTCGGCCCCGGGAGCCCGGATTCGAAGGGCTTGTACAGAGCCCGCACCGTAGCCCAGTACGGTTCGAGGTCGCACACCGCGCGCAGGCTCAGCCCCGTGTCCCGATCCGTGTGCTCCACCGCGGCTACCAGAGCCGAGAGCGAGGGCTGGCTCGTCGTCCCTGCCATTGCGGCACTGGCCGCGTCCACCGCATCGACACCGGCGTCGATCGCGGCGAGCAGGGTCGCGAGCTGTCCGCCCGCGGTGTCATGGGTGTGCAGGTGGACCGGTAGGTCGAAACGCTCCCGCAGAGCGGAGATGAGCGCCGTCGCGGCCCGCGGTCGGAGCAGCCCCGCCATGTCCTTGACCGCGAGGACATGCGCACCCGCGGCAACGATCCGATCCGCGAGCCGCAGGTAATAGTCCAGGGTGTACAGATCTTCGGCTGGGTCGAGCAGGTTGCCGGTGTAGCACAGCGCGACCTCCGCAAGAGAGACGCCCGTCTCCCGGACGGCGTGGATCGCCGGCCGCATCTGCTCGACGTCGTTGAGCGCGTCGAAGATGCGGAAGACGTCCAAGCCGCTCGCCGAGGCCTCGTGGACGAATGCGTGCGTCACCTCGTTCGGGTACGGCGTATAGCCGACCGTGTTGCGACCTCGGAGCAGCATCTGCAGCGCGACGTTGGGCAGGGCCTCCCGCAGCGACGCGAGCCGCTCCCAGGGGTCCTCGCCCAGGAACCGAAGCGCGACGTCGTATGTGGCGCCGCCCCACGCCTCCATCGAGAGCAGCCCCGGGGTCAGCCGGGCCACATGGGGCGCGACGGTCAGCAGGTCGTACGTCCGGACCCGGGTCGCGAGCAGGGACTGGTGCGCGTCGCGGAAGGTCGTCTCGGTGACGGCGACCCCGGTGCGCTGTCGAAGCGCCCGTGCGAAGCCCTCGGGTCCGAGCTCGAGCAGCTGTTGCCTGGTACCCGCGGGTGGCGCGGCGGTGAGATCGACCGCGGGAAGCTTCGCTCGCGGTTCGAGCGTCTCCGGCGGCGGTCCGTACGGACGGTTCACCGTGACGTCGGCGAGGTAGCTGAGCAGCTTCGTTCCCCGGTCGGCACTCTCCTTGGCCGCCAGGAGTGCCGGCCGGTCATCGATGAACGAGGTCGTGATCTCGCCGCGCACGAATCCAGGGTCGTCGAGGACGGCCTGCAGGAACGAGATGTTCGTGCGGATGCCGCGGATCCGGAACTCCGCGAGCGCGCGCCGGGCCCGGGCCACGGCCGTCGGGAAGTCGCTCCCCCGGCAGGTGAGCTTCACCAACAGGGAGTCGAAGTGCCCGGTGACCTCGGACCCTGCGCTCGCCGTTGCGCCATCCAACCGCACGCCGGCACCGCCTGGTGAGCGATAGGCCACGATCCGCCCGGTGTCGGGCCGGAACCCGTTCGCCGGGTCCTCCGTGGTGATCCGGGTCTGCAGAGCCGCCCCGTTGACTCGGATGCCCTCCTGCCGGATACCCATCTCCGCGAGCGTCTGACCTGCGGCGATGCGAATCTGGGAGGTCACCAGGTCGATGTCGGTGACCTCCTCGGTGACCGTGTGCTCGACCTGGATCCGCGGGTTCATCTCGATGAAGACGTGCTGTCCGGCCCGCTCCCCCACCGTGTCCACCAAGAACTCGACGGTGCCCGCGTTGACATAACCGATGCTTCGCGCGAAGGTCACGGCATCGCGGCACAACGCGGCGCGCAGCTCGGGGTCGAGGTTGGGTGCCGGCGCGATCTCGATCACCTTCTGGTGCCGGCGCTGGACCGAGCAGTCCCGCTCGTACAGGTGCACGACGTCGCCCGTCGCGTCGGCCAAGATCTGTACCTCGATGTGCCGTGGCCGCAGCACGGCCTGCTCGAGGAACACCGTCGGGTCACCGAACGCGCTGTCTGCTTCCCGCATCGCGGCGGCCAAGGACTCAGGAAGGTCCTCACGGAGATCGACGCGGCGCATGCCGCGGCCGCCGCCACCCGCGACGGCCTTGACGAACAGCGGAAAGCCGATCTGGTCCGCGGCAACGAGGAGAGTCTCGGTATCGTCGGACGGCGCGGACGACTGCAGCACCGGGATGCCGACGGCCCGCGCAGCCGCGAGGGCCGTCACCTTGTTCCCCGCCAGGTCGAGGACCTCGGGCGGCGGACCGATGAACGTGATGCCCGCCTCGCGACACGCGCGCGCCAGCGCGGAGTTCTCGGCGAGGAAGCCGTAGCCCGGGTAGATGGCGTCCGCGTCGGCGAACTTGGCGACCCGGATGATCTCGGCGATGTCCAGGTACGCCCGCACGGGGTGCCCAGGAACGCCGATCTGGTAGGACTCGTCGGCCTTGAGCCGGTGCACAGAGTTCCGGTCCTCGTACGGGAACACCGCGACAGTGCGCACACCCAGCTCGTACGCAGCGCGGAACCCACGGACCGCGATCTCGGCGCGGTTGGCGACCAGGACCTTCGAGAACACCGCTCACCCCCCTGTTCGTGCGGTTTCAGAACCGTACCGGCTCACCGACGGGTGGACCTGTGGGGCACCGTGCTGGCCATGCACCGGACAAACGGAAGTGTGTCATGACGGAGGCCACGGCCTCAGGCCGGAACCAGCCTGCGGACGGGCAGAGACAGCCGTCGCACAGCCCAGTGGCACGGGCGGCGTGGCTCGTGGGCAGTACCCGCGGTTCAGCTGATGACGCGGGTGCGGCGCCGGATCGAGAGCTCGTCGTCGCTGTCCGTCACGACGCCGTCCTCGTCCGCCCGCTCCGTCGGCAGCTCGGCGAGAGTTCCTTCGACCTCGCGCCAGACCCGCCCCACGGCGATCCCGAAGACCCCCTGGCCGCCCTGGACGAGGTCGATGACCTCATCCGTGGACGTGCACTCGTACACACTCGCACCGTCGCTCATCAAGGTGATCTGGGCGAGGTCCTCGACTCCGCGCTCGCGCAGGTGCGAGACGGCCGACCTGATCTGCTGGAGCGAGACGCCGGTATCCAGGAGCCTCTTGACCACCTTGAGGACGAGGATGTCGCGGAAGCTGTAGAGACGCTGCGTCCCTGAACCGGTCGCCGGGCGCACGCTCGGTTCGACGAGGCCAGTGCGGGCCCAGTAGTCGAGCTGCCGGTAGGTGATCCCGGCCGCACGGCACGCGGTCGGCCCGCGGTAGCCCGTGGTCGTGTCCAGGTCCGGGAGAGTGTCCCCGAAGAGCAGACCCTGGGCCCGTTGCGGAACGCCGGCTGCGGCGTCGACCGTCGCGTCACCGATGCCACTCACAGCCGCCTCCGATTCCGCGCGCCCGACACAATCACTGGGGTGCACTCGCAACGCTAGGGCCGCCCCGAGGGGGCGTCAACGACGTGAGCCTCAGGGGAATTCGGCGTGTCGCGTTCGGCATGTCTCAATCTCAACTTGAACGTGAATCTGAGCACGCCGCAAGCTTCTCGCCGGCTACCCGCCCTCGATCTCACGGCGCGAGATCCGCCACCCCGGCCCGTAGGAGCGCGGTGTGCAGCTGCCCGCACAACTCCCCCAGCTCGGCGGCGAGGGTGCCCGCGCGAGCTCGCGCCGAAGTGCCGTGCTGGCTTCGCCACGGCGCGATGATCTGTTCCACGAGGTCGACCTGTCGCTCGGCCGCGGCCTTGAACGCGCGAAGGTGCCGCGCATCGACACCGTGCTCGGCGAGCATCCCGGCAACCGCGACCACGTCGCGCACCCATGGATCGAACTGGCCGGACGGGCCGGCGTGGATCACGCCGGCCCGGACGAGGTCGTGCACCAGATGTTCGTCCACTCCCGCGGCGGCGGCAAGGGTGGCGCCGCTGTAGCGACCGACGGACTCGGTCGCTCGCTCCCCGTCCCGGGTGGCAAGCCGCGGGGGTGGCGGAGCGGCGTCGCCCAACCCGCTGTCGAGGGCAGCCAGCTGTTCCCGGATCACCCGGAGCGGCAGGTAGCGGTCACGTTGAGCGCGCAGCACGTAACGCAGGCGCTCGAGGTCAGCGGGGCTGTACTGCCGATAGCCGGAGGACGTGCGCACGGGGCCGACGAGGCCCTGTTCCTCGAGGAAACGAAGCTTGGAGTTGCTCACGGCCGGGAAGTCGAGCTTGAGCGCGGCCAGTACGTCGGAGATGCGCATGGTCGCGGCGCGCGACACACCACGGGGCCACGGTTCGACGGGAGCGCCAACGGAGTACGCCTCGGGCTCGGTGCGCCGCGCAGCCTCCGCGTCGCGACGATCGAAGCGCGCCGTCCCCGCGGTCGAGGTCACCGCGGCTCGCCGTCTCGGCTCGCGGCTGCCCGCCCGGGGCTCGGGTGGAAGGTCAGCCGGTACTTACCGATCTGCACCTCGTCGTCGCTGTGCAGGACGGCGCGATCGATCCGCTCCCGGTTCACGTAGGTTCCGTTGAGCGAACCGACGTCCCGCACGACGAAGTCCTCCAGCTCACGGACGAACTCGGCATGCCGACGCGACACCGTCACGTCGTCGAGGAAGATGTCCGCGTCGATGCTGCGGCCCGCCATCGTGCGTTCCGCGTCGAGCAGGAAGCGGGAGCCGGCATTCGGCCCGCGCTGCACGATGAGGAGCGCAGAGGTCGGCGGCAGGGCGTCGACAGCGGCCTGGTCGTGCGGCGGCAAGCCACGACCTGGCACCGTCGGTTCGGTCTCGAACGAACCAAGCTGCCCGAAGCTCGCCGTCGTGTCGGCGAGGTCTCGCGATTCCCGATCCCCGTGCGATTCCTCAGTCACCACTCCTCCTCAGGCCAACGGTCGCCGCCGGTGTGATTCAGTCTCTCACCGTCCCGGGCACCAGGGTATGCGCCCGGGCAGCAGAGCGTCAGACTCCACCTGCCTTACGGCTTGTTGACCGGCTGGGGAGTCGCGTACTGCGGTGCGGACGGCGCGCGCGTCGCATCGATCGTGACCTTCGTGCCCGGGGTCAGGCTGGTGGAACCGCCCAGCGCGTGGACAGCGGCGAGTGCACCGCCGGGGATCTCGAGAGCCAGCGAGATCTTCTGGGTGTCCCCGATCGCCAGGTAGGTGTACGGCGCTGTCAAGACGGTGCCGTCGACGATCACCCCTCCCGCCGTGTCGACGATGTAGCTCGAGGCCGTGATCCGTCGATCGCCGAGCTGGATTGCTTCGGCACCGGCGTTGCGCAGCTCCTCGAGGATGTTGAAGAGCGTGGACGCCTTGATCGTGCCCGACGGGGAGTACACGGTCAGCTCGATCCCCGGGCCCTCGGCCGGAAGCCGACCAGCCAGGATGCCCTGAGTGCTCGCGCGGGCTTCAGCGTTCTGTTGCGCCACCTTGTTCTTGTCGGTGCCGCTCTCGAGCTCGGTCTGCTGGCTGCGGAGCTTCGTGGCCTCCAGCTCCAGCAGGTCGGCCTGCCGCGTCACGCCGTCGAGCAGGCGCACCAGGTCATCCTGCCGCAGGGACGAGAGATCGTTCTGTCGGGTGGACCGCACTTGCGTCACCACTGCGAAGCCCAGCAGGGCGCACAGAACCGCGACGATCGCTTGCGCGCGACTCGCCCGAGGCAGGAAGGCGCGGCCGAGCCGCCGCCAGCCGGACTGGCGGCGGCGCACGGGCGCAGGTGACGGCGTCGGGGTCTCGGTCATGCGCGGAAGAGCTGCCGTCGGATCGAAGCGACGTTCGAGAAGATCCGGATCCCCAGGACGACGACGACTGCGGTCGACAACTGCGAGCCGACCCCGAGCTGGTCACCGATGAAGACGATCAGCGCTGCGACGATGATGTTCGAGAGGAACGAGACCAGGAAGACCCGCTCGTCGAACAGGCCGTCGAGAAGCGCGCGGAGCGCGCCGAACAGCGCATCGAGGGCCGCCACGACCGCGATCGGAAGATACGGCTGAAGGACGACGGGAACGCTCGGCTCCAGGATGAGGCCGGCGACAACTCCGATCACCAGTCCGATGAGTGCAATCACGGAGTGTTCCCCTCTGGTGCGGGAGTTGACGGCGTCGCGACGGTCGGCGTCGCGGTTGGTGCGTTCGTGCCCACAGCTCGCGGGACGTGGACCGCGGCATACAGGAGCGTTGCTTGTCCGGCACCCGCGAGCTGCAGACGGTCCACGCCCGCCACGTTCGACACGATGCCGTACTGCGCCCCGAGCCACTCGAGCCGAGT
>Ga0209745_1000342_pt1 | contig 27670 bp, 21 predicted proteins | sample BarGraNGADG00312_FD_184495 | JGI IMG/M metagenome (GOLD analysis project Ga0209745, IMG submission 184495) | Arctic peat soil microbial communities from Barrow, Alaska - Barrow Graham LP Ref core NGADG0004-312 (SPAdes) (version 2) | ecosystem: Environmental > Terrestrial > Soil > Wetlands > Peat...
GGGGCGGGCCGCCATGTCGGTGACGCGCGTCTTTTCCATCGCGGTGTTCACCCGGGCCGAGCGCTCGCCCGACGAGACGCCCTTGATCCGGGCGACGAACCCCAGGTACTCGCGGACGGTCATCTCGGGGTAGAGCGGCGGCGTTTCGGGCAGATAGCCCGTGCGTCGCTTCGCCTCGAGCGGCTGATCGAAGACGTCGAAGCCGGCCACGATCGCCCGCCCGGACGTGGCGGGCATGTAGCCGGTGAGGACGCGCATGGTCGTCGTCTTGCCGGCACCATTCGGGCCGAGGAAGCCGAGGATTTCTCCCCGCTCGACCCGGAAGGTCACGTCATCCACGGCCGTCACCCGGCCGTAGCGTTTCGTCAGGTGTTGAACCTCGATCACTCTGATGCTCCGTTGAAGCGAACCCAACCGTTCATGGTAGTCGAAGTCCTCGATGGGCGACAAGCGCGCCCTGGCGCCGACGGGTTCCGCCGAAACCGTGGGTAGGTTACGATAACCGAAGGCGCTCCCGGTTGCACGCAAACAGTGACAGGAGGCCTCAGCGTGGACACGCCGTTCACCCTGAGCGCTTGTTACGGCCGTCGCCTGATGCTATCATTGCATGCATGAACAGATGTTCATATATGAACAAGAGGGGCCAATGACAAGGAACCCCGTCGTCCAGGACCCGCCTGCCGAGACACCCGACCCCGACGCCTGTGAGGTCTTCATCGCCGACGCGGCCCGGGTCGAGCGCGTCCGCGCGGCACTCATCGGCTCGCGACAGGTCAGCGCGCTCTCCGAGACGTTCCGCCTGCTCGGCGATCCGACCCGCGTGCGCATCCTCGACGCGCTGTCGCGCGACGAACTGTGCGTTTGCGATCTGGCCACGCTGCTTGGCCTGACCGAGTCGGCCGTGTCCCACCAGCTCCGACTGCTCCGCAACCTGCGCCTCGTGCGGTCGCGCCGCGATGGCCGGATGATGTTCTATGCGCTCGACGATGGCCACATCATCACGCTCTTTCACGAGGGGCTCCGCCACGTGGACGAACCCAGCGGCGGGTTGCCAGCCGCCGCCGGGAGGCCGCCCCGATGACGGCTCGCGCCGGCGCGGTCGCCTGCACGGTGTGCGACGTGCACACCGAGTCGGTCTACCGAATCGAAGGGATGGACTGCCACGATGAAGTGCAGCTTCTCGAACGGCGGCTGTCTCACCTTCCGGGGCTCGAGCGGTTGACGGCGGACATCCTCAACCAGCGACTGCGGGTGACGCACGATGCCTCCCGCCTCTCAGCCGCGGCGGTTGCCGAAGCAGTGAACGCCACCGGCATGCGCGCGTGGCTCGAACACGAGCCCTTGTCCGCCCCGATCAGCCGGGGCTCGTCCAGCCGGGTGCGTCTGGTCGCGTTCTCGGGCATCGCCTTCGCGGCCGGTTTCCTCATGCAGGTCGGGGGGCTGGGGCCCGGCCTGGTCATCCCCGCGTACCTGTTCGCCATCGGCGCCGGCGGCGTCAACACGGTCCGGCGCGCCTGGTCGTCCGCGCGCGCGTTCTCGCTCGACATCAACGTGCTGATGCTCGTCGCCGTCGCCGGCGCGATGATCATCGGCGAATGGTCGGAAGCGGCCGCGGTGATCTTCCTGTTCGCCCTGGCCCAGTGGCTCGAAACGCGCAGCATGGACCGCGCTCGCCACGCGATTCGCGCGCTGATGGAACTGGCCCCCGCCGACGCGCTGGTTCGTCGCGACGGCCGCGAGCAGCGTGTCGCCGTGGACGAACTGATCGTCGGCGACACGATCATCGTCAAGCCCGGCGAGAAGATCCCGATCGACGGGCGGATCACCGACGGTGGGAGCGACGTGAACCAGGCGCCCATCACCGGTGAATCCCTGCCGGTCGACAAGCACGTGGGCGACGACCTGTTCGCCGGGACGATCAACGGCCACGGCGCCCTGGAGATTCGCGTGACGCGACTGGGCCGCGACACGACGATGGCCCGCATCATCAACCTGGTCGAGGTGGCCCAGGCCCAGCGGGCTCCCTCGCAGAGCTTCGTCGAGCGCTTCGCGCGGTACTACACGCCAGCCGTGATCGTCGCCGCCGCGATTGTCGCCCTGGTCGCGCCAGCGTTCTTCGGTCAGCCGTTCGGATCGTGGTTCTACCGCGCGCTGGTGCTCCTCGTCATCTCGTGCCCGTGCGCCCTGGTGATCTCGACGCCCGTCTCGATCGTGTCGGCACTGGCCGGCGCCGCCCGGCGCGGCGTGCTGATCAAGGGAGGTGCCCACCTCGAGCGCACGGCGGAGGTGCGCGTGGTGGCGTTCGACAAGACGGGCACGCTGACGCGGGGGCATCCCGAGGTGGTGGACGTGATTTCCGTGAACGGCGTCGTGCCCGCCGAGATCCTGCGCCTCGCGGCCGCGGTCGAAGCGCGGTCCGAGCATCCCGTTGCCCGCGCCATTCTCCGTCGTGCCCAGCACGACGACTCTCCGCTCCCGGCTGGCGAGGGGTTCCGCGCGCTGCCTGGTCTTGGTGCGGAAGCCAGCGTCGGGGGCGAGCACGTCCTCGTCGGGAACCATCGACTCTTCGAAGAGCGGGCGCTGTGCTCGCCCGCGATCGACCGGCAGCTCGACGAGCTGGGCCGCGCCGGCCGCACGGCTGTTCTCGTCGCGCGCGGCGGACGGACCGTAGGGATCATCGGTGTCGCGGACGCGATCCGCGACTCGGGCCGCGCGGCCGTCAGTCGTCTGCGGCAGGGCGGGATTGAACGCGTGGTGATGCTGACCGGCGACAACGCGCAGACGGCTGCTGCCATCGGCTCGGCGCTTGGCGTGGACGAATGGCGCGCCGAACTGCTGCCCGCCGACAAGGTGGCGGCAATCGAAGACCTCAAGCGGCGGTACGGCGCGGTGGCGATGGTGGGTGACGGCGTCAACGACGCGCCCGCGCTGGCCGCTGCCGACGTCGGCATCGCGATGGGTGCCGCAGGGACCGACGCGGCGCTGGAGACCGCAGACGTCGCGCTGATGGCGGACGAACTGCTGGCCGTCCCCTATTTCCTGCGCCTCGGCCGGGCGACCGTCCGCAACATCCGGACGAACATCGCCGTCGCCCTGGGCCTGAAGGCCTTGTTCCTTGGCCTGGCGATCGCCGGTGCGGCGACGTTGTGGATGGCGGTCGCCGCCGACATGGGGGCGTCCCTCCTCGTCATCGCCAACGGCCTGCGGCTGCTGGAAAGCGACTGACAGAACCAGTGGCCACCGCTCCTACTCATCCCGATCCCGCCTGGGGCCGGAGAGATAGACGCGCGCCACCCGGAGGCGGTCGAGCGCTTCGACGCGCAGCGTGCGTCCTTCGACCTCAACCCGGTCGCCGAGGCGTGCGCGGCGGCCGAGTTGGCCGAGCACGAATCCCCCGACGGTCGTATACACGTCTTCGTCGATGTGCAGACCGAACTGCACGTTCACGTCGGTGGTCAGCGCCAGGCCATCGATCAGGGCCGACCCGTCAGGCAGCACCGAGATCCTCGTGCGACCCGGGTTGAACTCGCTGCCCACCTCGCCGACGATTCGCTCCATCAGCCCTTCGAACGTGACCACACCGGCCGTCCCGCCGTACTCGTCGATGACCACCGCGTGGTGCGTGCCGTGGCGCCTCATCTCCTCGAGCACGTCGTCAGCGTTGAGTGTCTCGGGCACGGTCATGGCCTCGCGCAGGTAATCGGTGACGCGAAACTGCGCGGGCGGCTGACTGAGCGCAGGGAAGACATCCTCCACGTGGAGGAACCCGAGGATGTCGTCCAGGCCATTTCCGCACACCGGGAGCCACGGATGCGGCTGGCGCGACACCTGTTCGATTAGTTGCGTCATCGTGGCGTCCGCCCGGATGCCGTTCATCTCGGTGCGCGGCACCATCACCTGGCCCGCGGTCAGGTCGCCGAAGCCGAAGACGCGATGGAGCATCTGCTCTTCGTCTTCCTCGAGCACGCCCGCTTCCTGGCTGGCGGTCACGAGCATCTTCAGTTCCTCTTCGGAGTGGACCATCGAGTGGCGGCTCGGGGCCCGGAGGCCGAGCATCCCGACCAGCCGCGTGCCGAGACCGTTGAGCAACGCGATGAACGGCCACAGCGCCTTCATGAAGAGGCGGGTGGGCGCTGTCACCAGCAGCGCGGTCTTCTCGGCGTACTGGAGCGCAATCGTCTTCGGCGCCAGTTCGCCGACGACGACGTGCAGCGAGGTGATGAAGGCGAAGGAGATGCCGATCCCGATGGAATGGGCGCCGGCCCGCGCCCACTCGGTCGGCAGGTATGCCAGGAGCGGCTCGATCGATCTCGCCACGGCGGGCTCACCGACCCAGCCGAGCGCCAGGCTCGCCATGGTGATGCCGACCTGGGTGGCGGCGATGAAGCGATCAGGCTCGGCAATCGCGTCGCGCACCCCGAGCGCGCGTCGATTCCCTTCTGCGATCAACTGGTTGATTCGCGTCTTTCGCACCGTGACGAGCGCGAACTCAGCCGCGACGAAAAAACCGTTGGCGCACACCAGCAGGAGGACGGCGGCGAACCGTCCGGCGATGTCGATCGACGCCTGATTCATGCCAGAACTGTAGCGGGGGAAAGGGTCGGATGCAAACGCCAGGCGCTGGCGGCTATCCCTGAGCGGTGAAGAAGTGGCCGTCCACGAACTCGTCGATCGCTTCCTGGTCGAGCGCTTCGAGTCGCTCGAACTCCAGGCCCATGCCGATCCGACCGTCGCTCCACGTCACCTTCGCATCGGCTTCGACTTCCCGGCGGGCGCCGGGCATGCGGAACCGGACCCGCGTCTTCGATCCGACCTGCAGCGGGCTCATCGTCCTGATGCTAAGACCTCCCTTCCCGAGGGTCAGCATGAGCACGGCGGTGATGGTATCGCCGAAGCGGTACGCCACCGGCACGCTGAGCACGACGCGCGGGCTGGAGCGGCGGTTGAAGTTGTCGGGGAAAAGGTGCGGCGCGAGCGACGGCAGGATGTGCTGCACCGCGCTATACTCGTTGATATAGCCTGCCACGCCGAGGGCCGCGAGTTCCCGGACTTCTTCCGCGCTGGTGATCGTCCCGCTGAAGACGAGGATCGGAAGGCGGCCGCCGTCCAGCTTGCGAACCGCGCGAACGAGCTCGACGCCGGACGCAAAGGGCAGCCGCAGATCGAGGACGAGCAGGTCGAGTTCCTCGAGGTCGGCACGCACGCGGCCGAGGAGCTCCACGCCGCTCTTCGCGGTGACCGCCCGGTGGCCGGCTTCCTGGAGGGCAGTCTGGAACCGCTCGCGCACGAACTCCGCGTCATCGGCAATCAGGACGGTCTTCGTCGCAGCCCTCCCGGACGTCATCCATCTTTCTTATCGGGAGAGCCAGCATGGGACGTTAGAGCGATGGGCGTGGGTGGGCAGATTGCAGGATCCGATTCGATCTCGTTATAATCCGACCCTTCTCTCGCCGCCACGTTCAGTTGGGACGGTAGTTGTCGAGTCCGGGGGGGCGAGCCGGTCTTGACGCGGGCAACCGCCCCAGGAGGATGGGTATGGCCATGTGCCCAGAGTGCGAAGCCGATGTCGAAGTAGATGAAGACGACGTCGAGAAGGGCGACCTGATCAGCTGTCCCGAATGCGGCAGCCATCTCGAGGTGACCAGCGTCGTCCCGGTCGAACTCGATGTCGCGCCGGAAGAGAACGAGGACGAACTCGACAAAGACGAGGACGAGGACGAACTCGACGAGGACGAGGACGAGGAAGAGGACTCGGACGAGTGACTGACGCAGCGACACGGGGCACGACAAACGACGGTGGCGATTCGCTGGACCTGAAAGACCAGGCGCTTCGGCACCTCCTCCAGCAGCTCGGGTCGGTGGTCGTGGCGTTCAGCGGAGGCGTGGACAGCGCCTACCTGGCCGCCATGGCGACCGAGGTGCTCGGCGACCGCGCGCTCTGCGTGACCGCCGACAGCCCGAGCTATCCGACCAGGCACCGCGAGCTTGCGCTCAGGATCGCCCGCGACTTCAAGCTTCACCACGAGTTCCTGGCGACGGCGGAGATGGAGCGGCCGGAGTACCGCGCCAACCCGTCCAACCGCTGCTACTACTGCAAGCAGGAGTTGTTTGGCCGTCTCACGTCGCTCGCCCGCGATCGCGGGCTTGCCGCGGTCGTGGACGGCAACAACGCCGACGACCGGGGCGACTATCGACCGGGCCGGGAGGCCGCGCGCGAGCACGGCGTTCGCAGCCCGCTCGACGATGCCGGTCTCACCAAGGCGGAGATCCGCCAGTTGTCGCGGCGACTCGACCTGCCGACGTGGGATGAGCCGGCTTCGGCCTGCCTGTCATCGCGAATTCCCTATGGCGCCGAAGTCACCGTCGAGAAACTGAAGATGATCGAGCAGGCGGAGGACGTTCTGCACTCGCTCGGCTTCCGCCACTGCCGCGTCCGGCATCACGGCGACGTCGCCCGGCTGGAAGTCAGCGCGGACGACATGCGCCGTATTCTGGACGACGACGTGCGAGACGCGATCGTGAAGGACCTGAAGACGATCGGGTATCGCTACGTCAGTCTCGACCTCCAGGGCTACCGCACAGGCAGCCTGAACGAAGTGCTGCCGCTGCGCGCGGTGTCGTAGCCCGATGCCTGCGTTGCTCCTCACTCGAATACTCCCGACATTCTCGCTCGTCACGCCTGGCTAGGCGGGCGCCTCGCCGCTCTCGGTGCGTGGCCGTACTTGGGAGAAGGACCACTCAGTCCGCGAAGGTACGGCTGTCGTCGCCCCGCATCCCTCCACCCGCATCTCGCCTCCCCTGGGCGGATGGATCTGCGTGATATACTGAGCCTTTTGAACATGAGCAAACGGTGTACTGAGATGTCAACGCCGTGCAGCGACCGGCTGGCAATCGATGGCGGTCACCCGGTGCGAACGGAGCGATTGCCGCTCAGCCGTCCGTGGTTGGGCGAAGAGGAGGCATCGGCAGCGGCCGCCGCAGTTCGGCATGGCCTGCTGACCGGCAACGGTCCACAGGGCCGCTCAGTTGAAGCCGCGATGTCGCGCGCCCTCGATGGAGCGCGCGTGCTCTTCATGAACTCGTGTACGTCGGCGCTGGAAGCCGCTGTGCTCCTGGCTGGAGCCGGAGCTGGTGACGAGGTCATCTGCCCGAGTTTCACGTTCGTCTCGACGGCCAATGCGATTTGTCGGGCTGGCGCCAAGCCCGTGTTCGTCGATATCGACCCGGACACCCTCAACGTCGATCCGGCCGCCATCGAACGAGCCGTGACGCCACGAACCAAGGCGACCATGGTCGTGCACTACGCGGGTCGCGCCTGCGACATGTCGAGCATCCTCGCGATAGCGGCACGTCACCACTTTGCGGTCATCGAGGACGCTGCGCATGGCTTTGGCGGTCGGTGGCAGGGACAGCTGCTGGGAACCATCGGCGACTTCGGCTGTTTCAGCTTCCACGGGACCAAGGACATCGTGTGCGGCGAAGGCGGGGCCCTCGTCTGCCGGCGGGACGCGGACTTTCGGCGAGCGGAGATCTTCAGGGAAAAGGGCACGAACCGTGCGGAGTTCCTCCGCGGCGAAGTGAACAAGTACACGTGGGTGAGTCAGGGAGCCAGCCTGGTGGCTTCTGATGTCCTGGCCGCCATTCTGGAACAGCAGTTACGGCGTCTCTCCGCTATCCTCTCGCGCAAACGTGAGCTGGCTCTGCGCCTCGCTCGCCAACTCGCCGGGCTCGGCGATCGCGCCGTCCTGCCGGCCGAGTGGCCGGGTATCGAGAGCACCTGGCATCTGTACCCAGTCCTTGTCGATCCTGCGGTCAGAGACCGGGCGCTGGCTGCTCTCAACGCGGAGGGCATTGGCGCGACCTTCCACTACGTGCCGCTGCACGATTCGCCATTCGGCCGCGAACAACTGGGATACCGGACCGGGGATTTCCCGTGGACGGAATGGGCGAGTTCTGCGCTGGTGCGCTTGCCGCTGTTTGCCGCGATGACCGACCAGGATCTCGATGACGTGGCGTCTGCGGCCAACAAAGTCATCGGGGCGCTCGCGCCGCCGTCTGCTCGCGCTCGCCCGCGGAACCGTTGATGTGACCGAGCGATCCCGCGCCACGTTGATCGTGATCGCACTGGTCGCCTTGGCGGGCGCGCTGCGCGTGCTTGCGCTCGACAAGAGCCTCTACGTCGACGAGATCATCACCCTCACCGTCGCCTCGCAACCGCTCTCCCGCATGGGCACGGTCATGGGGCAGATCGATGCGAGTCCGGCACTCTTCCCGCTACTCCTTCACGGCTGGCTGCTCTTCGGGCACGCCGACGCGTGGGCACGACTCCTACCAGCCGTCTTCGGCATCGCTGCGGTCTACCTCGTCTTTCGAGTCGCGTCCCGAGCGTTTGGACGAGGAGCCGGAATCGCGGCTGCCCTGGTGGCAGCCATGGCTCCGGCTCATGTCGAGTACTCGCAGTATGTCCGGAGCTACAGCCTGCTGACGTGTCTCGCCGGAGCACAGATCCTGCTCGTCATCGACTGGTTCGAACGCAAGAGGCGCTCCCCGTGGCGCATTCTGGCGCTGAGCCTGGTCACGACGGCCCTCCTCTACACGCACTACGTGAGCATGCTGCTCCTCGTGCCCGAAGGGCTCATCGCGGCCACCATGTTCCTGCGCGGCAGACGCCGCGCGGCGCTCGAGTGGGCGACCGCCGTTCTCGTTGCGGGCTTGCTGTTCACGCCCGGAATCAGCCTACTCCTGCACAACATCGAGTTCGACCGCGGCCGGAACGAGCAGCGACCCGCGCGGCCTCCGCTGGGACGACTCGCCGTGGATCTGGCCGGAGAGCTCACTGTCGGGCCGCGAACGCTTGGGTTCGGGAACCCCATGGCGCGCCGGGCGACACTCGCCGGGGCGGCGGTCCTCTTTCCGGCGCTGGTGGTGGCCGGAGTCGTCTCGGGATGGCGTCAGCGCCCGTTGGCCACTCTGACGCTCGTGCTCGTCGCTGTCGTGCCGACGGCGTTCTTCCTGCTGAGTGGCCGGCGGCTCATTGCCGTGAGGTTCTTCCTCCCGTTCATGGTGGGTTACCTGGTCCTGCTAGGACAGGGGTTGGCCAGCCTTCGCCCGAGGTGGCGGATCCTGTGCGGTACGGCGCTGGTCGTGATCTGCACGGTCCCACTGGCGCATTTCTTCACGCGCTTCGAGTGGGGCTATGACCACCGGCTGGTCGCGCGCGAGCTCGAGGCTCGTCGTCAATCGGGCGACATCTTGCTCTTCGTCCACCCCTACGAACAGTTCTACTATCGCTGGTACCTGGATGACCGAATCCCGATGCACGGGTTGCTCTTCACTGCGCTGGAGAATCAGAGCTACGTGATCAAGCCTGCACCGTTGGACTTCGCGCAAGGCGTCCGCAGCATCGAGCGTCTGGCCCCCCCCCAGGCCCGGTTCTGGATCATCGGCCAGTCGGAGCGCGGGTTCACTTCGCGGTCGCCGGACGAACGGCGATTGCTCGAGTGGCTCGACAGCAGGTACGATCGTGTCGCAGACCTGTCGCCGATGACTGACGGTGACCCTGTCGTGCGCGCCTACTTCTCCCGAGGTACATCGCGGTGACGAGCGGCGATCGCCGACCATCGACCGAGGCGGCTCGACTATGGGCGCTGACCAGGCGGCACCCATCGGAGGATCAGCGGTGACGGACACGCCCACGCCAGTCGATCTCACGCTGGTGATCGCCTGCTACAACGAAGAGCCGATCCTCGAGGCGAGCGTGGCGGAGACACTGCAGGTACTGGATAACCTGAAGCGCACCTTCGAGATCGTCTTCGTTGACGATGCGAGTCAAGATGGCACACGGGGGATTATCGACGAGATCATCAGGACGCATCCGAACCACCGACTCAGAAAGATCGAACACGCGGGCAATATCGGCCGAGGCGGGACGGTGACCGACGGCATCCGCGCAGCGGCGGCTCCCGTGGTCGGGTTCATCGACATCGACCTGGAGGTCCGCGCCGGCTATATCCTCCCCTGCCTCCTGGCGATCGACCGCGGGTACGACGTCGCGACGGCGCTGCGGATCTACAAGTTCTCCGTGCGCTCGCTCAACCGCTACGTCATGAGCCGGGGCTATCGCTGGCTGATGCGCAAGGTCCTCCGCGTTCCCCTCAACGACACGGAGACCGGCTTCAAGTTCTTCCGGCGGGATGCGGTCTTGCCGATCCTCGATCGCACGGAGGATCGAGGCTGGTTCTGGGACACCGAGATCATGGTGCGTGCGCACCATGCGGGTTTGACGATCATCGAGATTCCAGCGCTCTTCATCCGCAGATTCGACAAACAGTCGTCTCTGCATCCATTCGCCGACACGCTCGACTACGCCCGGAAGTTGTGGCGGTTCCGCCAGACGGCCCGGGCACTGGGGAGCCAAATCCGGTGAAAGCGCTCCAGGAAATCGGCCTCCGCCGCGCCTGTCGGTTCGTGTGGGATTCGGTGCTGCTGGCTGTCCTGTCGGTGGCGTTTCTCCCGCCTGTCCGATCCGTGCTCCTGCGTTTGTACGGCGCCCGGATCGGCCGGGACACCGTCATTCATCGCTTCACGATCATCAACGTCGACCGTGGCGGCTTTCGCGCGTTGCAGGTGGGCCGCCACTGCTTCATCGGCGACGACGTCTTGATCGATCTGGCTGCGCCAGTCGTACTCGAAGACCACGTCACGCTCGCCACTCGCGCCGTCATCCTGACGCATCTGAACGTGGGATACCGGGACCACCCTCTCCAGGCTCGTTTCCCATCCCAGACCTCCGCGGTACGCGTCGGTCGCGGCGTCTTCGTGGGCGCGGGAGCCACGGTCCTCGCGGGATGCTCAATCGCATCGGAGGCGTTCGTGGCGGCCTGCAGTCTCGTGAATCGGCCGGTTGTGGCCGGGGAAATCGTGGGCGGCGTGCCCATCCGCACGATCGGCGCGGGACGCAAGGAATAGCCTTCGGCCTGGCTTTCAAGTATTCTGGCGGGTACCTGTGAACAGACGAGTCGTCTTGATCTCGCCGCCGGTGGGGCAGTCCCAACTGGGCAAGGTGCCCATGCCTCCGCTCGGGTTGGCGTGTCTCGCCGGCGCGCTCGACGCGGACGGCCACGAGGTGGCGATCATCGATTGCGTCCTCGGCGGCATCGACAACGACGGCCTCGAGAGGGAACTCCGGCGACGGCGGCCTGATGTGGTGGGCATTACGGGCACGACCTGGACGCGGTACGAGCAGTTTCACGCGGCTCGCGCCGCCAGACGTGCGCTGCCCAACGGCCGGGTCGTCCTCGGCGGCCCCCACGTGACCTTCACGGCCCGCAATACGCTCGACAGACTGCCAGAGATCGACTTCGTCGTGCGCGGTGAAGGCGAAGTGCCGATGAGAAGGCTCGTGTCGGCCATCGACGACCAGCAGCAATGCCAGGCGATCCCGTCGCTGAGTTTCCGACGCGACGGCGTCGTGGTCGAGAACCCGTTGGCCGAGTTCGTGTCGGACCTCGATTCGCTGCCGCTGCCGGCCCGCCACCTGCTCGACCTGCCGGCCTACCGTCAACATCTGTTCGGCCGACCCGCAACCACCGTCATGACGTCGAGAGGGTGCCCCGTGTTCTGCGCCTTCTGTTCGTCGTCGGTGATGTGGGGAGCCAAGTACCGGCGGCGGTCGCCCTCGCGGGTCATGGATGAGATCGAGGACCTCCTGGATCGCTATCGTCTCGGCGCGGTCTGGTTCTTCGACGACACGCTCACTCTCAATCGACAGCACGTCGTGGGGTTGCTCGACGAGATGGAGAGGCGGCGGCGCGACTTCACGTGGTACTGCGAGATTCGCGCGAATACCGTCGACCTCGATCTGCTGAAACGGATGCGGAGCCTGGGATGTCGCTATGTGTCCTTCGGCGTCGAGAGCGGATCGCCTCGCATGCTGAAGCGCGTCCACAAGGGAATCACTCTCGAACAGGTCCGGCGCGTCGTCGATTGGTGTCGTGACCTCGATATCCGGACGAAACTGTTCTTCATCCTCGGACTCCCTGAGGAGACGTTCGAGGACGGCATGATGACCGTGGCCTTGATGAAGGAACTCAAGCCCCAGGTCGATCAGATTGCCCTCGCGGCCGGATGCAGCATCATGCCGGGCACGGATGTCGAACGGTTCGCAGTCGAAAAGGGGCTGATCGGGCAGGCCTTCGATTGGACAGAGGAACGCTACTATCCGGAGAACCGGATGAACAACCGACCGATTGCGGTGCCGACGCTGCTGCAACCCGGCCTCGGTCTCGACGAGTTGAACCGGTTGAAATTCGAGTACTACGGCGCGAGCGCGTTGAATCGCCGAAACATCATGGCGCGACTCCGCGCGCTGCGATCGCCTGCGGATCTGTGGAGCCTGCTGCGCGTGGGCAAGGTGTTCCTGGACTATCTTCGACGGCGGGGCGGCGGCCCTTGGCTCGCACCCGGATCGACATCCATTCCATCCACGCGACCCAAGTGAACTGAAGCTGCGGAGGCACCTGTCGTGACTCGTGTGCTCGCATCGGCCGCGGTTCCGCGCCCGGTGCGCCGAGCCGCCCTGCTGGTCGGCGCCCTCGCACTCGCGGTGTATCTTGCGACCGCCGGTGGCAGCCTGGCGACCACCGACGCGCTGATGGCGTTCGACGTGACCAAGAACCTGGTGGAGCACGGTTCCCTGGCGGCATCTCACAACGTGCTCGGGTGGGAGCACAACCGAGGTGTCGATGGGCGCTTCTACTCTCAGTTCGGCATCGGCCAGTCGATCTACAACGTCCCCTTCTATGTCGCCGGTGCGTGGTTCGAGCGGGCTGCGGGCCGTCGGATCGGACGACAGGAGACGGTGACCAAGGCTGCCGTGACGGCGGGGAGCGCCATAGCGGCAGCCGCGTCGGTCTGGATCGCGTTCCTGTTTGCGTATCAGCTCACAAGGAGCGTGTCGGGGGCCACATATGGGGCGGTATCCCTCGCGTTTGGGACGCTCCTGTGGCCCTACGCCAAGTTCGGCTTCAACCAACCGTTGGGCGCCTGTTGCCTGCTCGCAGCGACCTATGCTGTCTGGCGTGGAGTGACCACCGATCGGGCCGCGTGGCTGGCGTTGGGAGGCCTGGGACTGGCCGCCGGACTGTTGACGCGCCACGAGTTCATCCTGGCGGCGGTACCCGTGGTGCTGGCGCTGGTGATCGCGTCCGGTCGGAACTATCGACTGCTCGCGCGACGACTGATCTCCGTCGGGTTGCCGTTGACCATCGGCCTGCTGGCATGGATGCAGTACAACCAGATACGCTTCGGCAGCCCTTTCAACACCGGCTACGCTCCCTCGTTCGGCAACCCGCTGGAGGGTGCGTGGGGATTGCTCCTGAGCCCCGGCGCGTCATTGTTCCTGTACTCGCCCATCGTCGGCCTCGGCGTCATCGCGCTCGTGCGCATGGGGCGTCGCGACAGGATGGCCGCCGGCCTCTTCGCGGCCCACGCGGTGCTCTACGTGCTGTTCTACTCGTCGCTCAGCGACTGGGAGGGTGGCCGCTCCTATGGCCCCCGCTATCTCGTGCCCCTTCTCCCGTTCTTCTGCATTCCGCTCGCCTATTGGTTTGCTGAGGCGCGGAAGCGGACGAGGGTCTGGCTCCTCGCGGCCCTGGCGGTCAGTGTCCTCGCGCAGACGCCTGGCGTGCTCGTGGATTTCGCCAAGGTCGCCGAGACCGACGCACAGCAGAGCGGTGAATCGCACGCGCAACGCCACTCTTCGTGGCGCTCCGCGCCGCTGATGCTGAACGTCCGTGCGGCAACCACGGCGGTGCCGAACAATGTGGCCTATCTGCTGGCAGGCCAGCCGCCTGCGGCGGTTCGGCCTTCGGGCGGACAGGACGACCGCAGCTTCTCCAGGCAGTTCGCGTTCAGCCTCGACTTCTGGTGGCTCTATCTGTTCCACATGCGAGTGGTGTCCGCCCTGGCGGCCGTGGTTCTCGGTGTCCTGCCTTGGCTCGTGGCGGGCATCCTCGCCCTCGCGTTGGGCCGACTGTTGCGTCAGTGCGCAAACCTGCGGGCAGCACCCGGAGAGGCGGCCTGAGATCGGACGCCTGCCCGAACGCAGAAGGTACTCGCCGTCATGACGAGGACTCTCGGAACTTGGCGTCACGGGCGATCGCAGCGACGCACCTCAGCGAGAATTCGTCTTCACCGAGCGTCGCGTCTGCGGCGTGGCGGCGGGCTGTGCCCCGAGACCAAGCCCACCCGCGGCGTACAACCGCGCCCACGGCGAAGCATCCTTGAGAAAGGGCCACAACAACGCAACATCGGGCTGGGCCTGAGCGGCAAGAATCCGCACGGCTTCGGCGCGTATCCAGGGGTTCTCGTCGGTCAAGGTGTTCTTGACCACGTCGAGACTCGCGTGCCGATCCACCGGGAGTAGTAACTCGGCGGCCCGCAGTCTGGACCGACCGTTCTTGCTGGCCAGCATCGCCCGTACCGGCGGGATCCACGCGGTATCCGAGCCGGGCTGAAGGGCCCACGCGGCGGACAGGCAGATATCCTCGACGTCGCTCGACAGCGCAGCGTTCAGCAATTCGCTGCCGCCGGAATCTCCCAGGCGGGCAAGGGCGGCTGCCGCGGCGAGACGCACGAGACCCACCGGGTCGGACAGCGCCTTTCGCAGGCTCGGCACCGATTCGGTCACTTGCATCTGACCGAGCGCACTTGCCGCCAGCGCTCGCACGCGAATATCAGTGGCAGTCAGTGCCTGCTCGATCACCCGAGCCGCTGGACGATGGTCGAGTTCCCCGAGCAACCGGATGGCTTCGCCGCGATCCGAGGCGCCTTCTGGATTCGAAGCGATACTCACGAGGGCCCTGAGCGCGCCCTCGTCGCCCAGACGAGCTAATGACGGCAGACAGGCGCGCGAGGCCGCGTCGTTTCCCTTGGCTGCCTTCGCCAGGAACGCCCGGGCATCTGCGTCACCCAGTTTGGCCAGCCGCTCCTGTGCACCCACGCTGATAGCGTAGTTGGCATCACGCCCGGCGGCCCGAAGGGCGCCGACCGCGAGGATCGAGACGATCTGCCGGTCGTCCTGTTTGGACGCCTTCCGCCATCCCGCGTAGGCATCGACGGCGGGTTCAATCTCGCCTTGCGACGTGAGCACTGTCGCCAGGATGCTCATGGCCTCCCGGTCGGCGGGATCCAACGTCAGCGCCCGCCGCGACAGGCTGAGGGCGTCGTCGTGCTTTCCTCCGGCGTGTGCTGCACGCGCCTGGCGGACAACCTCCGCGACAGCGGTGGAAGAGGCAGAGCTCGACTGGGAGAGCGCTGCGGGGGCGGCTACCGGAAGGACGAGCGCCGCCACCGCCAGGAGTGCACGCGAGACGATCGCACACGTCATTTCTTAATCCCAAACATCGCTTCGCCGGCGCGCCAGTAGTTCGCGTCGTCCCGTTTCCGGTACATCGCTTCCTCGACGACCAGCGGACTCACGCCGTCCGTCGAACTGATCAACACCGAGAACGACTGGAAGTGAGCCGACACACGCTGCGTATCGAGCCAGTCGTTCATGTAGATCGTCACTCGGCCTTTGGCCGGGATGGCGGTGGAGTACGGCACCGACAGCGGCAACCCTCCCGTCGCCGAGTAGACGGTGATTGTGAAGTTCACGGGCGTGTCGTTCGGGTTCCCCACGAGGACGAAAGTGTCGAACCCGGGCGAGACCAGACCTTCAGGCACATACCAACTCACCGCGGCTGCCGTCGAGCCGACGGCGTTGCTGCCATCGACCCAGTCGCGGCCCCAGTAGATGGACCGCTCGGCGACGACCCCTTCTCCGCCTGCGGTGGACAACTGCGCGGCCACCGCCATGCCGTACCCGATTTCGCTATTCAGATAAATGGTCGCCCGCGCTCCGGCGCCAATCGGGTACGCTTTCGAGAGGATCGCGCCCTTGGGTCCGAAGTAGGTGACATTCAGCGTGACCGCCGTGGCGTTCGGATTCAGGATCAGGTAGTAGGTGTCGAACGCGTCCCCGGCCGCCCCCTCGGCGAAATTCCAGACCGGCGAAGTGCTGGTGACGCCCATCGACGCGTGGCCACCTTGCCAGTTGGGACCCCAGTACATCGCACGCTCCGCCACCACATCGACCGTCGAGCTGATGATCGTGCTGAAGTCGAGGTTCTGCAACTCCGCCACCTGGTTCGCGTCGATCGTCAAGCGCGTGGTGGCACCAATCGCATACTCGCGAACGATCTGCACACCGTCGCTGCGATAGAACGTGGCCCTCACGGTGCCGGCGGTAGCCGTGGGATTGAAGATGAGGAAGTAGTTGTTGAAGAAGCTGGACCGGACTCGTGACCCTTCCGCGAAGTACCATGTCTTGCCCGTGGTCCTCGTTCCGGCTTCCAACGTCTCGCCCTCCCAGTCGCCCCCCCAGAAGATGGACCGGGAGGCGTACACCTGCTTGCCTGCGGTCAGTGACTGGATCACCACGCCGTAGTCGCCCGCGGCACCAGCGCCGTAGGTCGGGTCGAGCAATTGCACGACCTGCTTGGTGTAGCCACCGACGTCAAAGGTCTGACGGGTGACCCCCCCCGCCGTGCTGGCGTAGTAGACGCGGACACTGACCGTCTCCGCATTGGGATTGAGGATCTGATAGTAGGTATCGAACCCTAGCCCATCCGTGCGTGCCACGCCTTCACTGAAGAACCAGCTGCCATTCGGAGCGGACCCCGAATCCAGAGGAATTGGCCCAGCTGCCGGCGGCGGTGGCGGCAGCGGCGGCGGCGGCGGCGGCGGTGTGACGGGACCACTCGACCCGGACTGGACCAACTGGGTCACTGTTCTCGCGTATTCGGGCGTCGTCACCATGAGCCATTGGCTTGCCTGTGTGTTCGCCGTCACACGTGGGTGGAACGAGTCGGACCCGCGACGAACTGGCGAGCCGGTGTCGGCAACACGAGTGACCTGGAACTCGGTGCCCGACACGCCGGTGCCGCTCACCTCGACACCCCAGTTGTCGCCAGTCCCCGCATTTGCATCCAAGTGCATGAAAACCGCGAGGTACGTGCCTGACATGGGGTTGTACGCGAGCCCCAGGACGTCGCCTCCCTCGGGAAACGACGGAGTCGCAGCGACCGGCATCACGCCGGACGCCGGTTCACCGGTCGCCGCATTGACGAGGATGCCCTGCACATCCATCTCGAAACCCGGCGCAGGACCCAGGGTGTAGGAGATCACCAAGCACTGGTTCGTCACCGGGTTGTACGAGACTGCGGGGAAATACGTGTTCGCCGCTCCGTACAGTGTATTCACGGCCCCCACGAAGTCGCCGGTACCTGCTTTGATCCGCTGTCCCCTGATGTAGTGGGCCGCCGTACGATCATTATTTTCCGCCGTGAAGGCGACGTAGAACTCATCCAGTTGCGAGTTCCAGGCGATCACCGACTGCGACTCGTAGTACGACGTCTGCGCAATGGAAATCTGACCGCCCAGCAGCGCTCCGGCGCCACTCACACGCTGCGCCAGCACGTCCATGGGCGAGGCTAACGTCCACGTCACCAGGAATTCATTCGACGTCTGCGAATAGGCGATATTGGGCGGATTCGCGCTGTGCGCCACGACTTGAGAGATTTGGATATCTTCGCTGAGGAATTGAGGAGTGCCATCGGCAGTGAATCGCAACAGGCGGCCCCAGACGCGGACCCTGTTGTCACGCGTCCTCTCGTCGAGCCAGACCACCAGGAAGGCATCGATGCCAGGCGCGTACGCAACGCGCGGGGTTTGGGCGTTGTTCGCCGAGGGGACCTGGAATGCGTCGCCGATGGGCGTCCCGCCTGCGGCGACGAAGCGCGCGCGAACTGGCCACATTCCCCACGTCGTCAGATACACCCCGTGTGTGGAGTCGTACGCGACGTCGGAGTCCAGGCCCTGACTTGCCACCGCGAACGTGTTGCCCAGGCGGGACGCTTGGGCGCTCAGGGGGCCGGCGGACACCAGAAGCACGCCGACACATAGAATAGCCGCCGCAGCCGCGGATCGGGACATTTTCACAACCCCTCCTGCGAAGCCACCCGGCGACGCACCGGAACCTCGGTCCTGGACACCACACTGCACTGAAGAAGCCACCACGATCGATATCGGGCGAGACCGCCCCATACTTTAGAGCACCCAACTGGTTCGAGGTCAGCATTATAGGGCGGGCTGAAGCGAAGAATCAACTGCTGCGGCCTCGCAGAAACCACCTGCGCCATGGAGCGATGCCGTGACTCCGGAGTAGTTCGGTCGCACGTGCCTTCAGGTCCCGATCGAGCAGCAGGAGCCATGCCAGAACCAGGCCAGCCAGGGCCGACAACGACCCGGCGAGTACGACGCCGGGGAACCCGCCGACACGGTAGGCTAGGGCACGAGAGACGAAGACCACGGGCACCATCGCGAGTGCCAGCGAGAGCGGTCGGTCCACGTCGGCCCACAGGAAACGACCAAACGGTTGCGAGAACATTCGAGCGGTCAGGCGCGGCATCATCCACATCGAGGTCGCCAGGGCGGCGATGCCGGTTCCGAACGCCACGCCGGGCAAACCGAACGCTCGGGCGAGAACGACGGACAGCCCCAAGTTCAGGAACCCGTCGAGCAAGCGGATGGGGACTTGCGAGGCGGCAACCAAGTTCGCGGTGAGTGCGGCCCGGCTGGGCAGTACCCACGCGTAGGCGACGAGGTTGAACGCGAGCGCCAGGTCGAGCCAGAAGCCGCCGTAGTTGCTGACGCCAACCCATCGGCGCACGAACGTGTCGTTCACGGCCAGCAGGCTCATGGCCACGATGATCGCGGCGCCGCCAGACAGCATGACCAGTTCTCGATAGATCCGGCACGCCCGCGCCATCTGGCGCTGGCCCAGCGCCTGGCCAAGAACCGGACGGGCCGTGTCGGTAATCTGGGCAAGAAGACCGCCCGCCAGGACGTAGGCGCGATTGGTCAGCGTCAGACTGGTGACCGATTCGACCGAGAGCACCTTGCCGGCCACCACCCGATCGAGCGAACTGATCATGATCCCAGCGAGTCCGCCCAAGGTGAACCACACCCCTAATCGGGCGGTTTGACCGAATACCGTGCGCGAGACGAGAGACGGGCGGAGTCGGAGCCCCGGCACGTCCCGGTAGGTTCGCGCCGCGCTGAACGCTGCCGCCGCCAGCGCTGAGGCGACCGCCGCCAGTCCCAACGCCGAGAGCCTCCAGCCGGCTTCCAAGAGGCTGATCGTGACCACCGTGCGAACCGCAAGGGCGCCCAACCCCACGAGGTTGTCGACGTGAACACGTTGATGCGCCACCAGCAAGGCCGAGAACACCTGCGTCCCCATGGAAATCGCGGACGCTGTGGCGAGGAGGAACACCAGGCGAAAGATCTCAGGCTGCACGTCTGGAGCCAGAGGGAAGAAGCGGGGAAACCCGATCGCGATACCCACTCCCGCCGACAGCACGACGACCGAAATCGCCGCCTGCACGAAGAACGCTGTGCTCGCCAACCGGTTGAGCCGATCCGGATCACTGGATGCGCTCAGCCGCGCGGCCTGGGCGCGCAGTCCTGCCGTGATTCCCAAATCGAGCAACGCCAGCCAGGTCACCACGTCGCCGGCCAGCATGAAAACCGCGAAGGACTCGCGATCGAGGTGTCGCAAGGTGAACGGGGTCAACCACAGGGTCACGAAGACCGTCACGATCGCTCGGAAGTACCCGCTGGCGAGACCGGCGAGATAGCGCCGAACACGTGGCGCGACGATCGTGTCTTGGCTGTCGTTCATGAACGTGATGGCGGTCGGCGATCTGAGTCCGAACAGAACCCAGAGGAAACCAGGAAGGAACTGTACCACCTTGGCGAGCCGCGCGTCGAGCCGCGGCGAGATGGTCGACCGATGGTGTCGGCACGGCGTCCGCCTGGCGTTTCGCCCCGTATCGCCGGGCCGCAGATGTGCGACACTAGGGCCCGAGATGCGGCCACGCAGTGCTCGCTCGGCGCTCCCATTCCCACACTCAGCGAGCGTCGTCCCGCTGGCTACGGGCAGCCTCGCTCTCGTCGCCGGTCTGACGGCCGGCCGGTGGGCCGCTTGGCAGATCGACCTCAATGACGTCTGGGGGCTCGTCTATCTCGCTCAGCACGCCTCCGTCACGCACATCCAGTCGCTCTACAGCGGCTTCTTTCCAGTTGCGTATCCGCTCGCGCTCCGCGCGGCCGGTGTTGGCGACTTCAGCGTCGCGGCTGGAATCGCGAACGTTCTGACGCTGGCCCTGCTGTCCGGACTGACTGCAGCAGCTGCACACCGTCTCGCCGGTTCCTCGGCGGCATGGCTCGCGGGGCTCGGGGTGCTGCTCCAGCCCGATCTCTTCCGTTACGGCACCAGCGCCGGTCCCGACATCGCCGCCGCGTTCGCCGGCACGATCGGTGCGGCCATGCTGCTCTTCGCGGCGACCGCGGAGGATTCCGGGCGGCGGAACGGTACATGGCTGGTGGCCGGGCTGTTCCTCGGGCTAGGCGCGCTCTTCCGCTACCACGGGCTCGCGCTGGCCGCCTCGTGCCTGGTCGTGTCGCTCGCCTCGGCGCCCGCGCGGGTTCGCTCGACGGGACTGCTGCTCGCCGGGTGTCTCATCGCCTACCTACCTCAGCTCGTGGTCAACCTGGCGTCGGGACACGGCCTGTTCGACACCGCGCAGGCGTTCAACGTGGCCAAGACCGTCCAGCCGGTCAACTGGTTCGAGCTCCGTGACGGTCTCGTCCCCTCGTCGATTGCAGCCGTCGTCCGCGACAACCCTGGCGGCTTCGCGCGGGCGTACGTTCAGAGTGCGTTGCGCGCACTGCCAATCTGGCTCATCTCAATTACGGCTGCGGCGGTCGTCGACGGGGTGAGAGCCCGTGCGTGGGCGATTCGATCGGCGGTCATGGTCGTCGTCTATACCCTCATCGTCGCGGCGGGTGGAAGCAGTCGCGCCCCGTTGCTCGTGATGCCGCTGGTCATCGTCGGCGGAGCCTCGGCACTCAGCGCAGGTTGGGCCCGGTTCTCCGGGGCGGCCCGTTCACGCTTCGAGACCATCGCGGGACGCGCGCTCCTCTGCTTCCTCGCGGGAACGTTCTGCCTGTCGGCGCTCGTCAGCAACCTGAGCCTGGTCCGCACGCGGCGCGCACGCAGCCAGGAGTACCACGCGCTCGAGCGTTACTTGCGTGACGTGGGCGGCGTTCGGACGGCCCGACAGGTGTTTGCCTCTGATTTCGACCTGTACTTCCAAGAACTTCCCGACCACCGCCCGCTCGTGAACGGCGGGTGGTTCCGGCTGGACCTGCCAGCATTCGACGAACTGCACCCGCAACTCTGCGTGCGAACGGTGGCCTGCCTGGTCTCCGATGCCCGACGGCTCGGTGTCACTCACGTCGTACTGACGTCTGAGGCCGCCATGCTCAGCTCCGCACTCGAATCGTTGCGGCTGTCGTCGGTGCCGGAGTCCGAAGGATTGGTCAGGAGCGGGCGCGTGGGACGATTCGAGGTCTTCTCGCGCGCCATCCCCGACTGCATCTCGATGCGGAAGTGAGGATATGCTAGTGTCGTGCGACGGCGGTCTCCACCCAACGCCAGCTGCACCTGGAATCCACGAGCGATGATCGAACGCCTGTGCCAGATACCCGGGCGGAATCCGGGAAGAACGATTCTCGCCCTCACCGTCCTGATGACGCTCGCGTACAGTGCGGGGGTGGTGCTCCTGCCGAAGCGCGACGGACGGATCGTGGTTGGAGACACCTCGCACTACTACGTCTACCTCCGGTCGACGGTCTTCGATCACGACCTCAACTTCCAGAACGACTACATCCGCCTCTACGGTCTCAACGGCACCGAGCCCGGCACCAAGTGGGTGTATGAACCGACGGCAACCGGCCATGTCCGCAACATGATGTCGATCGGGCCGCCCCTCGTCTGGGCGCCCATGTTCCTGCTCGTCACGGCCGGCGTGGCCATCGCCCGGCTGTTCGGTTCGACCTTGCCGTTGGACGGCTTCGGGGCTCCGTTTCAAGCCTCCGTGGGGTTGGCCGGCGTCGTGGCGGCCGGCATCGGTGTGTGGCTGACCTATCGGTTGTGCGCCAGGTTCTTCGACCGCACCGTCGCGATCTGGTCGACGTTGACGGTCTGGCTCGCGTCGAGCGCCGTGTACTACTCGGTCATCGCCCCCGGTTACTCGCACTCGTCGTCGATGCTCGTCGTGTCGGCGTTCTTCCTGGCGTGGGCCTCGTCGCTGGACGACCAGAAGACCTTTCGATACGCGCGGCTCGGGGCGTTGGTTGGCCTGTGCGCCCTGGTACGCTGGCAGGACGCCGTCTTCCTCGTCGTTCCGTTGGTTGACGCCGTCTGGCAGGCTGCCGAGGACCGCCGGACGAGACCAGTCGGGCGGACGCTCTCGGACTTCGCAGCGCGCATGACCGCGTGTGGCGTGGCGGCGCTGGTCGCCTTCAGCCCACAGGTCCTGGTCTGGCAAGTGCTGTACGGGCAGTGGTTGGCCATGCCCCAGGGCAGCGGTTGGATGCAGTGGGCCTCGCCACACGTGGTGAAGGTTCTGTTCTCGGACTGGCACGGGCTGTTCACGTGGACACCAGTCCTCCTGCTGGCCGTGGCGGGCCTCGCCTGGTTGTGGCCGCGCGCGCCCCGCCTCACGGCCGGGCTGGCAGCCGCGTTCCTGGCGTCCCTCTATGCGAACGGCGCGGTGATCGAGTGGTGGGCGGGTGAAGCCTATGGGGCCCGCCGGTTCGTCAGTTGTTACCCGATCTTCGTGTTGGGGCTGGCGGCGGTCGCCGAACGATTCTATCGGCCACTCGTCCGCCAGGCGGCTGTCGGCGCCGTCTTCATCACCTTGAACGGCCTGCTGCTGCTCCAGTATCAGACGTTCATGCACGGGCTTCGCACGGTGGCGGCCTATCCCAACGGATTCTACGGCCTCGTCGTGGCCCGCTTCGAAGTCCCGTTCCGACTGCTCGAATGGTGGATCCACCGGTGACGCGCGACCGTGAGTTTCGGCCCAAGGCTGTCGCTGCTCGGTTCCACGCGGTGCACCGGAGCGCGCGTGGAGCCCTGAAACCATGAATCTGAAGCGTTCGCTCCAACGGCTGGCTCGGCCCCTGACCGCCAAGATCACGCGCGAGCCCCTCGAGCGTTTCCTTCGCCTGCATGCGACCGACCGGCGCACGCTGGACGTGGGCGCCAGCATTGGTTCCTACGCGCAGCTCTTCCCGAATCGAATCGGGATCGATATCGAGCGCGCGCCCGGCGTCCATGTCGTGTCGGACGCGCATTCGCTGGCCTTCCGTGATCGGTCCTTCGATGTGGTGCTGGCAACCGAGATACTCGAGCACCTTCCGGAGCCGCAGCGAGCGATCGACGAGATGCTGCGCGTCCTTCGCCCTGGCGGCACGGTTCTGCTGACCACTCGCTTTCTCTTTCCGCTGCACGACGCGCCTGGCGACTATTACCGGTACACTCGTTACGGTCTGGCACACCTGTTCAGGAAGTTCGAGATGGTCGAGATTCGCGAGGAAACCGACGCGATGGGGACTCTGGCGGTGCTGACGCAGCGGCTCGCGATTCAGGCCGACACCCTCGGGTCTCACGCGGTCGGCCAGGTCTGGCATCTCGTCGCCCACCTGGTTCGGCGGATGTCGTTCCTGATCACGCGGGAGTATGGTGACGGCCGCCAACGACGCACCGTGCAGCCAATGATGACCAGCGGTTACCACCTCGTCGCCCGGCGTCCCGACGATAGCGGGATGACGCGTGTGGCGGACCACCCGTAGCGCCGACGACCACATATGATCCACTCGATGTTGCGCGGGCTGGCGGTCGCATTGTTCGGCGCACTCGCAGGACCGGCCTTCCTCGTCCTGCTGTACGCGGTCGCCCCGGCGGCCACGTTCGACATGGACTACCGTGTGCCCCCCAACGCGACAGGGTTCTACCCGGCCGAGGCAGATGGACCGACCACGTTTGCCTGGACATCCAGGCGCGCCGACATCTCCTTCGCCGGACTCGACCGGCGTTCGGCTTGGCCGTGCTCGATCCGCTTTCGCGGGGCTCGGCCCACTCCCGCCCTCCCACAACCCGATCTCTTCGTGGGAGTGGACGGCGTCACGCTGGCGGTTCGTCACGCCACCAACGAGTTCCAAGATCTCGACGTGGTTATCCCGCCGGCCCCTGCCCGCAGAGGCGCTGTCCTGACCCTGTCCAGTTCGACCACCTTCGTGCCGGGGCCGCAGGACACCCGCGAACTCGGAGTCCAGGTCGATCGAGTGGCGTGCGCGCCTGTCGGGTCCGCATTCGTGCTGCCGCCTCGACACGCGCTCGCCGTCGCGGCGGTCGTCGCCTTCGTGTTCGGTGCGGCATTCGGTGTCATTGGCATTACGGCGGGCAGCGCCGCAGGAGCGACCGCCGTGCTCGCCGCCGGAAACGCCGTGCCTCTCATGTCGGGCAGCGCGCTCTACGGGTCGTACCCCGACACCGTGGTCCCCTTCGCCGCCTGGATCGCCGTCCTGGTCGTCGTCGCGCTGAAGCTGGGGGACAGGTGGCAGCGGCAGCCATGCCGCAATACAGCCAGATTCGCCGTGGTGTTCTCCGCGGTGGCCTTGTACCTCAAGATCATCGCGTTGACTCACCCGTCCAAGGGCGTGGTCGATGCCCTGTACCACGTGCATCGGTTCGAGTGGGTCCTGTCCGGTCGCTTCTACTTCACCCAGGTTTCCAAGAGCCTCACGCCGTTTCCCTACGCCATCGGATTGTATCTGGTGGCTGCGCCATGGTCCCTGCTGACGCGAGATTACATGACGCTGCTCAGGGTCGTCGTGTGCGCAGCAGATGTGTTGGCTGGCGCGCTGTTGTACCTGTTGATCGTCCGGACGTGGCGTGATCGGTTGGTGGCCGCCGCCGCCGTCGCCTTGTTCAACCTGGTGCCGTTGTCCTACACCATCGTGGGCAACGCCAACCTGACGAATGCCTTCGGACAGTCACTGGCGTTGATGACCGTCGTGGCGATCACGGTCGTGACGGCCAACCCCCGGAGACTGGGCCATCTCGTAGGCCTGACGCTGCTGACGACGCTGGCGCTCATGTGCCATGTCAGCGTGTTCGCGCTGTTGATGACCACGCTTCTCGCCGTTGTGGTGCTCTTCCGGTGGTTCGGCGATCGGCCCGAGCGAGAGGCCGCCAAAACCGTGCTCTTGGTGTCCGTGCTCGCAGTCCTCTTGTCCACGGTCGTCTACTACGGCCACTTCGGCGACGTGTACAAACGTCCGCTCGAACGGATGCGCGCAACCGTGGCCGAGCGCCTGTCCTCGTCGGGGCCGTCAGCGTCGTCGACCTCGCCGGCCGTGATGAGCCCAACGACGGCAGCGCCAGCGGTGAGCACCGGTTCGACCGTGGGCCGAGTCTACATTCCCCTTCACCGTCGTATCCTGAACGCCGTCGCTCAAACGTGGCGCAACATCGGCTGGCCGATCCTGCTGCTCGGAGTCGTTGGCGCCTGGCGGCTGTGGGTCGAGGGTCCGCGCGACCGGCTGACGCTCGTCCTCGGGGCATGGGGGCTGGCCGCCCTCGTCTTTCTGACCGTTTCCGTGCCCGGTGCGGTCGAGACCCGGTACCAGAAGGACGCGTGGGAATTCATCGATAGGGTTGAACTGGCGACATTTCCCGCGGCCGTCATCCTGGCGGCCAAGGGTGCGATGTGGGGCTGGCGGGCCGGAAAGCTCCTCCGGCTGGCGTCGGCGTTGCTGCTGCTCGGTGCCGTGGTCACCGGATGGCGTGCCTGGATCGGCTGGGTGCAGTAGCCCACGCGGGGGATTGGGCTATCGGCGTCAGCCTCCCCAATTCAGTCGTGGCCTGGCTTCCTGGCGGCGCACAGGAGCGAACTGCCAAAGGGCATGTCGATTGCGCGCAGGGCGCAGGCCTCGAAGGTGAGGATGGCATCGAGCACGGCGTTGACGGGCGCTGGCGGCACCGAGATCTCGCGCCCGGTTTCTTCCGGCGTGTCCATGCCGGCCACCCGCTGCAGGACCCTTGCGGCCAGGATCACCGGGAACAGCGAGGCGTTCGTATACGTCAGCCGGATCGTCCGCAGGCCGGCCTCCGTCACCGCGTCCGTCAGCATGCGCCGATCGTATCGCCGTAACTCCTCGGCGAGCACGGCGTGTCCGCCGCGGAGGATGTCGAGCGCCGCGACGTTGACGATCAGTGTCCCTCCGGGCTTCAGCACGCGCGCCATCTCCGACATCGCGCGCCGTGCATCGTTCTCCGTCAGCGCGTAGAGCACGTCGAACGACGTGACTACGTCGAATGCGGCGTCGGCGAACGGGATCGCGGTCACGCTCGCACGCGCCACGCGGGCGTTCCCCGATTCACGGGCGTGGCGCAGGCCCACCCGGTTGAGGTCGAAGCCGTAGCCTCCGGCGAGTTCCGGGAGGAGCCGCAGGTTGCAGCCGGTGCCGCATCCCGCGTCGAGCACCCGCGGCCGCGGTCGCCCCGCGACGGCGGCCGCCAGCAGGGGGCGCGCGAACCGGCGCAGCCCCCGGAACCAGAAGTGGCGGGTTTCGGCCTGGAATGTCGCTTCGAGGAGTCGGTCCACGGCGAGATTCTACCGGAAGCCGCCGCGTGAGCGCACGCACGACCTTCGCTGATGCTGCGAGCCGCACACGAGCCACGCACGGCGTTTGACACACCGTGAACAAAACCGATAAGCTGGAGCTCTGCTGTCTGATCGCGGCCAACGGCCAGTCGATTTTCCTCTTGCGGAGGATTTGCCCCACAACACGGCTGCGCTCGAGATTGGCTGCTCGAGGAGAGTCACGATGACACGTCTAGCTCGGATCCTGGTAGCTGCAAGCGTTGCAGCCGCTATTGGCATCGCCGCCGCCGGCTGCCACAAATCGCCTCCACAGACGGCTCCGCCAGCACCGCCGCCGCCAGCGGCCAAGCCGGCACCGCCGCCGCCACCACCGCCACCACCACCGCCTCCGGCACCGCCAGCCCCGGCGCCCCTGACCGAGGATCAACTGTTCGCGGGGAAGACGCTCGACCAACTGAACGCCGAGAAGCCGTTGACCGACGCGTTCTTCGAGTACGACAAGTCAGACCTGAAGGAGGAGGGTCGGGCCGCGCTGCAGAAGAACGCGGACTGGCTCAAGAAGTGGGCGATGGTCAAGGTCACCGTCGAAGGCCACTGCGACTCGCGTGGCACAGCCGAGTACAACCTGGCGCTCGGTGAACGGCGGGGGAGCGGCGTGAAGAGCTACCTGGTGAGCCTCGGCGTGGGTGCCGACCGTTTGCTGGTCGTCAGCAAGGGCAAGGAGCAGCCGTTCTGCTCCGATGAAAACGAAGCCTGCTGGTCACAGAACCGGCGGGGCCACTTCATCATCACCGCGAAGTAACGACTGGACACTCGGGACGCTAGACATCTTCCAGGGCTGAGATCGTAACGGTTGAAGCAAGTTTCCGTAGGGCCCCTGGAATCTGTCTTAGTCCTTCGATGCACAAATACGGCGACGTATTTGTGCCCTCAGGACTAAGTGCTGAGCGAGCACAGCCGGTCACGTGCGGCGAGAGCCGATCGTGGCCGTAATTGCGAATCGAAGTACTGAGACGCGGCCGGCCGACCGGCCGCGCGCTACGGCG
>Ga0209745_1000343_pt1 | contig 27647 bp, 30 predicted proteins | sample BarGraNGADG00312_FD_184495 | JGI IMG/M metagenome (GOLD analysis project Ga0209745, IMG submission 184495) | Arctic peat soil microbial communities from Barrow, Alaska - Barrow Graham LP Ref core NGADG0004-312 (SPAdes) (version 2) | ecosystem: Environmental > Terrestrial > Soil > Wetlands > Peat...
CAGTCCTCTGATGGGCCTTGGCGGTCTGGCTCTGCTCTTGGCTGGTGCGGCAATGGTTCCGGCCATCCGCCGCCGCCGCCGGGTGTAACTGCCCGACACGCAACAGACCCACCAGAACTCCCCTGCCGGTCCGGCGGCGGCGCCTCAGCTGGCGTCGCCGCCGGCGGCCGTCAAGACCACACCGGCGACGCCCGCCATGGGAACCGGTAGAGGAGTCCCCCAGTTCTTGCGCGCGACTGCGCCTCTGGCACCAATGTCCTGACTCAGACTCCGGGTGTTGGCAAGGTCCTTGTGGCGTCGACGGTTGGGAGCGGGAGCTGACCCGGGGGTGAAGGGGCAGGTGCCCGCATTGCCACGATAAGTTTTGAGCATGGCCAGACCCCACGCCGCGTCACTCATCGAGGACGCGTTCCATCGCCCCTTGAATGCGCTCCTTCGAGGCCGCGGATGGCGCACCCGCACGATCGGCCACACGGGTTATGGCAGTCAGCACTTCGTGAGGGTTCTGGGTCGGGTGCTGCTGAGCCGTCCGGCCGAGAGGCCGGCGACCAGCGAGGCCGAGGCGATCATCAGTCAGCTCAGAGGCACCGAGGACGAGCAGCGCGGCTGGCGGGCATTCGTCACAGCGGGCGCCATGGACGTGCCGGTCAGCGTCACCGTCGGCGACCGAACGACGCACGCGCGCACGGACCGCAGCGGCTACCTCGACGTGGTGATCCCAGAACCAGGCTTCGAGCCGGGTTGGCACACGGTCACGATCGAGGCAGAAGGCGCCGAGCCGGTCCAGGCCTGGGTCCTGATCATCGACCGCGAGACACAATTTGGCCTCGTCAGCGACATCGACGACACGGTCATCTCCACGTCCCTGCCGCGTCCGCTCATCGCAGCCTGGAACACCTTCGTGCGCCAGGAGACCGCTCGTCACCTGGTGCCCGGGATGGCACCGATGTACCGCACGCTGCTCGGCGAACACCCCGGTTCTCCGATCTTCTACCTGTCCACCGGTGCATGGAACACCGCGCCGACGTTGACGCGTTTTCTCAAGCGCCACGGTTATCCCGCCGGCCCGATGCTGATGACCGACTGGGGCCCCACCAACACCGGCTGGTTTCGCAGTGGGCAGGAACACAAGACCGAGGCCTTGCACCGGTTGGCTCGCGAGTTCCCGCGGATCCGCTGGATTCTCGTCGGTGACGACGGTCAGCACGATCCGAAGATCTATGGGGACTTCGCGCGTGATCGTCCCGATGTCGTTGCGGCCATTGGGATTCGGGAACTGACTCCGGCCGAACAGGTGCTCTCGCACGGCATACCGGTATCGAACGAGGAGTTTGCCCCGCGGGTGCAGCGCGACGTGCCGGTGTGCCGTGCCCCAGATGGCTACACGCTCCTGCGTCTGCTCAGGGCCGTTCGCCGCTAACCCATTGCGACTGCTGGTTTTTCGCGGGTTGTTGGTAGCCCCAGTGCCGTGATTGCGGCGCCGGCGGTCATGGCGATGGCACAGATCAGCAGTGCCGTTCTGTAGGCGGGAGCGAGACTGGAGGCGTCGGCGTACTCGTTGCCGCTGAGTCCGACGATCGCCGGAAGGGCGGCAACCGCCATCAGCCCGGCCGTTCGTGCCACCGCGTTGTTGACTCCGCTCGCCGTCCCGGCCAGCTCGTCGGGGGCGGCAGCAAGGACGCTGCCGGTCAGGGGTGCGACGGTCATGGCGAGGCCGAGCCCCATGAGGGTGACGCCGGGCAGGACGTTAAGGGCGTACGACGGGTGGCTGGGTGACATGGACAGGAGAACGAATCCCGTTGCGGCGGTGAGGGGTCCGACGATCATCAGCGGACGGGCACCGATTCTGGTGGCCACGGTGCCGAACCAGCTGGCGAGCAGGAGCATGACCACGCTCAGCGGCAGGGTGGAAGCGCCGGCCGTCAAGGCCGTCCAGCCGGAGACGACCTGAAGAAAGAGGACCAGGAAGACCAGCGCTCCGGAGAGGGCCGCATAGATCGCAAAGGTCACGGAGTTGATGACGCTGAAGCTCCGGGAGGCGAACAGCGAGGTCGGCAACATCGGGTGACGAGATCGGCGTTCGGTCATGACGAAGGCGACCAGGCCCAAGGCGCCGCCTGCCCCGGTGACGACCGTGACACCGCCGAGCCCGTGACTGGTCCACGCGGTGAGCGCATACGTCACGCCGGCCAGCCCAAGTGCGCCGAAGAGCACTCCTGGAATGTCAATGTGATTGCTAGCAGAGGGATTTCGCGAATCAGGGACGTATCGAACGGCCAGCACTATGACCACGGCACAGAGCGGGACGTTGACCCAGAAGGCCCATCGCCAGTCGTAGCCGACCAGCCATCCGCCGATCAGAGGCCCTGACGCGGCGGCGATGCTGAGTGAGCCGGTCCATGCTCCGATGGCGCGCATGCGGTCAGCGGGGTCGAAGGAGGACTGCAGGATGGCCAGGCTCCCCGGGGTCAACAGCGCGGCAGCAACGCCCTGCAACGCCCGGGCACCGACGAGGATCGAGATGTTGGGGCTCAGCGCAGACAGCATGGAGGCGACCCCGAACCCGGCTACGCCCCAGCTGTAGGCCCGGCGGCGCCCGAAGCGGTCACCCAGGGACCCGCCGAGCAGGATCAGCGCGGCCAGGGTGAGGGCGTAGGCGCTGATGACCCACTGCAGACCGGCCAGATCGGCCCCCAGGTCGCGTCCGATCGTGGGAAGAGCAACGTTGACGATGGTGCTGTCCAAGAGGGCGACGGCGCTACCGAGGACGGTGGTGAGCACCACGATCCGACCCAGCGGATCATTGATCCGCAGCGCGGCAGGGCCCGGTATCGCGGATCCTGGTATGGCGGGTCCTGGTCCGCAGGGCCCGGGCGCGGGGATCACCCGACCAATCCTATTCGTCCCCTGACCGGGCCCTCCGCTGACTGATCGCACGGTTCCGGGTGGTGTTGCCGGCGCACAGGGCGAGAATGGGCGGGTGCCCGAGCTACCCGAGGTCCAGGCGCTCGTCGACTTCCTGCGCGAGCGCACCGACGGCCTCGCCATCGTCGGCATCGAGCTGGGGTCGATCAGCGTGTTGAAGACCTATGACCCCGCCCCCGCCTCGCTGCACGGACTGCCGATCGGCAACGTCACCCGCCACGGCAAGTTCATCGACATCGAGGCCGAGGGGCTGCACCTCGTGTTCCATCTGGCTCGGGCCGGCTGGCTGCGCTGGTCAGACGCCCTGACCGCCACCACGATCCGGCCGGGGAAGTCGCCGATTGCCTTGCGCTGCAGGCTTTCTGATGGAAGTGGCTTCGACCTGACCGAGGCGGGGACACAGAAGCGGCTCGCGGCATACATCGTGCGCGAACCTCTCGAGGTGCCGGGAGTCGCACACCTGGGACCCGATCCGATGGCCGAGGACTTCACGGCCATCGACTTCTCGGCGCTGCTCGTGGGCCGGCGAACGCAGGTCAAGGGGCTGCTGAAGGACCAGGGGTTCCTTGCCGGCGTCGGCAACGCCTACTCCGACGAAGTCCTTCATGCGGCGCGGCTCTCACCCTTTGCGCTGGCCTCCAGCTTGGACCAGGAACAGGTCGAGAGGCTGTATGCCGCGTTGCGAGGCACGCTGGAGGGCGCGGTCCGCGCCGCATCAGGCAAGCCGGCCAAGGAGCTGAAGGACGCAAAGCGCGCCGGGATGCGGGTGCACGGACGAACTGGTCAGGCGTGCCCGGTCTGTGGCGATGTGGTGCGCCAGGTGTCCTTCGCCGACTCGTCCCTGCAGTACTGCGCCACGTGTCAGACCGGCGGCAAGCCGCTCGCGGACAGGCGCATGTCACGGTTGCTGAAATGAGAGCCAGAGCGTCTATTGGCGACACGATCGGCAAGTCTCGCCATATCTGCGGAATACGCGATACAGGCCTATAGCCTGCGAGCGTGGACCCGATTCGCAATCCCTATGCCCCCGGCGCGGGACAGCGCCCGCCCGAGCTTGCCGGCCGAGACGACCAGCTGCGCGCGTTCAACGTGGTGCTCGAACGCGTGGTCAGATCCAAGCCGGAGCGCTCCATCGTCCTGACCGGACTTCGTGGTGTGGGCAAGACCGTGCTGCTCAATGCGTTGCGGTCAGCGGCAGTTCGCGCGCAATGGGGCACCGGCAAGCTCGAGGCGCGTCCCGACCAGCGGCTTCGGCGACCCATCAGCGCCGCCCTGCACGTTGCGGTGCGCGAGCTCGGCCATCCCCAGGGCCAGGAGGTTGACCACGTCCTCGGTGTCATCAAGGCCTTCGCTCAGCGTCAGGTGGAGCCGAACGCGAGGATCCGTGATCGCTGGAACCCCGGAATCGACGTGGCCGCGGTGACGGGACGGGCCGACTCGGGGGACATCGAGATCGACCTGGTCGAGCTGCTGACCGATGTCGGCGGGCTCGCCGCAGATGTCGGCAAGGGAGTGGCGGTCTTCATCGACGAGATGCAGGACCTGGGGTCCGACGACATCTCCGCCTTGTGTGCGGCCTGCCACGAGATCAGCCAGAGCGGTTTGCCGGTCATCGTCGTCGGAGCCGGACTGCCACACCTACCAGCGGTTCTGAGCGCCAGCAAGTCTTACAGCGAGAGGCTGTTCAAGTACTCGCGGATCGACCGGCTCGACCGCTCGGCTGCCGACCTGGCGCTGCAGCTGCCGGCAAAGGACGAGGGCGCGGAGTTCGACAAGGAGGCCCTCGACGCGATGTATGCCGCGACCGGTGGCTATCCGTACTTCATCCAGGCCTACGGCAAGGTCGCCTGGGACAGTGCGCCCTCATCGCCGATCACCATTGAGGACATCCGGGTGGCAGCACCGGAGGCCGAGGCCGAGCTGGCCGTGGGATTCTTCGGGTCACGTTACGAACGGGCGACACCCGGCGAGCGGGAGTATCTGCGCGCCATGGCCGATGCGGCCCAGATCGCCGCACAGGAGGCGCGGGGGGCCGACCTGGACGACGTCGAGTCGGTGACGACAGCTTCGGTCGCATCGGTGCTCGACCGTAAGCCTCAGTCACTCTCGGTGGCCCGCGACGCCTTGCTCAAGAAGGGCCTGATCTTCAGCGGTGAACGTGGGCGGATCGCTTTCACCGTCCCGCATTTCGGTCGGTACCTGCGCGCGAACGCGTGAGGATCGGCTTGCGTCCGGTGGTGGTCAGGATGCAGAGGTGCAGCGCGGTCATCCGGGCACCGACCCGGCCGCGGGTGGACCGGATCGGGGCAACATGCACACCGGTGACGGCCCTGGCCACGCGGTTCTTCACAGAGGTCACGATGCCCAGCCTATGCCGGTCTGTCGGGGTTTCGTACCGCGCTGGACAACAGCGGCTGGCGGCCCCAAACTGCACGCATGACCACGATAGAGGGAGACGCGCAGACAGGACCCGAAGCCGAGTCCGACACTCACAACCTCAGTGAGCTGCGCCGCCGTCGGGCCGAGCTGCTCGAGTCGCTCAACGCACTCGAACAGGCGCTCGCGGCGCCGGTGCCGGGTCGGCAGATGCGTTGGGTCGAAAGGGTTTCCACCGCTCTCTTGGAGCTGTCTGGCGACGTCCACGACCACGTGGAGCTCACCGAGGGACCGAACGGTCTGTACGGCCGGGTGATCCGCTCGTCGCCTCGCCTGGCCCACGCCGTCGAGCGGCTGACTCATGAGCACGTAACGCTGACCGAGCTCATCGGAGAGCTCCTCACCTTGGTGGGCAAGGCGGCCGGGGCGTTCGCGCGGGGTGACTCGATGCTCGCCGATCTGGACGAGGTGCGCGACCGCGGCACCGTACTCATCGCCGCACTGGCTCGCCACCGTCAGCGTGGCGCCGACCTGGTCTACGAAGGATATTCGGTGGACATCGGCGGCCAGGACTGAGCACGGATCGGCCCTCGTCTGGCCAAGTCCCGAAGGGTGATGTGTCATCGGTGTCCTTGTGACGCCCTAGACTGATCACAGCGGTCCGCACAGTTCTGCCTCGGACCCGCTTCTTCATGTCGATAGCCACGCGCCGCAACCGCATGGGTTTGCGCCGGGCAGAACGACCCTCTTACACCTATGGAGTACTCACCTGTGTCTTCTGACACCACCTTCGCCAGCCTTGGCGTGCCCTCTTCCATGTCCACCGTGCTTGCGGCGACAGGCATCACCATCCCGACCCCGATCCAGGCAGCCACGCTGCCCGACTCCCTCGCGGGTCGCGACGTCCTCGGCCGCGGGCGCACCGGCTCGGGCAAGACCTACGCCTTCGTGCTCCCCTTGCTCACTCGACTGGCTGCCAGCAAGACCTCGCGCCAGTCCCGCAAGCCACGAGCCCTCATCCTGGCGCCGACCCGCGAGCTGGTCAGCCAGATCGAGGCGGCCATGACCCCACTGGCCAAGCCGTTCGGGATCAAGAGCATGACCATCTTCGGTGGCGTCGGCCAGAACCCCCAGGTCAGCGCCCTCCGTGCGGGCGTCGACGTCGTCGTCGCCTGCCCGGGACGACTCGAGGACCTGATGAGCCAGGGCGCCCTGACCCTGGACGCCATCGAGATCACCATCCTGGACGAGGCCGACCACATGGCCGACCTCGGCTTCCTGCCCTGCGTACGGCGCATCATGGACCGCACCCCGCGGATCGGTCAGCGGATGCTGTTCTCGGCCACGCTGGACGCCGGCGTCGACGTCATCGTCAAGCGCTTCCTCACCAACCCCGTGACGCACAGCGCGGACTCGGTCCAGTCGCCGATCTCGACGATGGCGCACCACGTCTTCCATGTGCACCAGGACGCTCGTCTTCCGGTGCTGGTCGACCTCGCGTCGGCTCCGGGGCGCACGATGGTCTTCACCCGCACCAAGCACGGCGCCAAGAAGCTGTCCAAGCAGCTCAACGCCTGCGGGGTTCCGACCGTTGAGCTCCACGGCAACCTCTCCCAGAACGCCCGCACCCGCAACATGGACGCGTTCCAGACCGGAGCGGCGAGCACCCTTGTCGCCACTGACATCGCGGCCCGCGGCATCCACGTCGACGACGTCGCACTGGTCATCCACGCCGACCCGCCGGTGGAGCACAAGGCGTACCTGCACCGCTCCGGTCGCACCGCACGCGCCGGCGCTGAAGGCACCGTCATCACGTTGATGACCGACGACCAGGTGGCCGATGTTCGCGACCTCACGCGCAAGGCCGGCATCAAGGCGACCACGACCCGCCTGGACGCCAGCCATCCCCTGCTCAGGCAGCTGGCCCCCGGCGAGCGCACCTTCACCAAGCCCCTCGTCCTCGCCTCGGACGAGGGCAACGCCTCCCGGCGCACCGGAGGCGGTGGCAGCCGATCCGGTGGCAGCCGATCCGGTGGCGCCCGGTCCAACGGCAGCGCCCGATCCGGTGGTGGCCGGGCAGCCGGCGGCCGAGGTGGCGCGGTGCGTGGCGGTTCAGGCCGCAATGCGGCCTCGGGTGCTGGTTCCTCGCGCGGCGGTGCAACCGGCGGCACGGCGCAGCGGCCCTCAGGTGCCAGGCGCTCGTCGTCGCAAGGTGGCGCCCGTTCCGGCGGCCAGGGCGGTTCGACCTCGGTCTACTCGACGTCCTCGTCGCGTGGGGGCGCTGCTGCATTCTCCGCCGGCTCCAGCCTCGGGCACCGCTGACCGGGGCCGGCGGCTGACACCGCCCCGGGGCCAGCGCCGGTGAACAGCCGGGCCACCTCGGCCGGGTCGACATCTTCCAGAGACCCATGGCGCCAGCGGGGAGCATTGTCGCGGTCGACGAGCAGGGCGCGTACACCCTCGAAGAAGTCGGGCGAGCTCGCGAAGGTGCCGGCGAGCATCAGGTCCTGTGCGAGCACCTGCGCCAGAGTGTTCATGCGGCTGGCTCGGCGGATGGCTTCGAGGGCAACACAGACGGCCAGCGGCGATCTGGTCTGGAGGACGTCGGCGCACCGTTGTGCGCCGACGGCCGGATGTTCCCGAAGAGCCCGCACAATGGTGACGGGATCGTTGCCGGCATAACAGGAGTCGATCCAGTCCCGTTCTGCCGCAAGGTCGCCCACAGCCGTGGCGTTGCCGACGCCGGGGCCCAACGACTCGCCGCCAGCCAGGCGGGCGATGAGCCCAGGGATGTCCTGGCTGGCGACCAGGGCATCGGCCAGCCCGCAGCTGACGGCGTCTGCGCCGCCGACCGAGAGCCCGGTCATGGCCAGGTGTGTCCCGATCTCACCCGGCGCGCGGGACAGCAGGAACAGCGAGCCGACATCAGGGAAGAAGCCGATGCCGGTCTCGGGCATGGCGACCCGCGATCTTTCCGTGACCAGTCGCAGGCTCCCGTGGGCCGAGATGCCGACCCCGCCGCCCATGACGACGCCGTCCATGAACGCCACGAAGGGTTTGGGGTAGCTGGCGATGGCGGCGTTCATGCGGTACTCGTCACCCCAGAACTGCACCGGGTCGATCAGCCCCGCCAGGACATCCCTGCGCAGGGCACGAATATCGCCACCTGAGCACAGACCGCGCTCACCGGCGCCCTGGATCGAGACGGCGACCACGGCGGCGTCCTTGGCCCAGTCACGCAGCTGCGACATGAGTGAGCTCACCATCTGGTCGGTCAGGGCGTTGATGACCTTGGGCCGGTTCAGCAGGATCCGCCCGAGGTGACCGTCCCGCGCATACAGCACCTCATCGGTCATCCCCGGCCTGGCCGCAAACTCCCCGTCGTCGCTCACCCGCGCGATCCTGCCAGAGTTCGTTGGCGTAGCTCGAGCTGTTGCCCCCTTTTCAGGGGCGGGACTCCAGCGCGAGGAGGAACTCCTTGGCGGCCAGCCCGCCGGCATACCCGCTGAGGGCGCCCGAGGAGGCGACCACGCGGTGACAGGGAAGGACGACGCACAGCGGGTTCGCGCCCAGGGCAGCACCGACCGCCCGCGAAGCTCCGGGATGCTCGATCTCCTTGGCCAGTGCGCCGTATGTCGTCCGGTGGCCGTAGGCGACCGCCTCCGCGAGGTGTCCCAGGACGATCCGCTGGAACGGGGTCGCCAGGACCAGATCAGTGGGCAGGCCGAAATCCTTTCGCTCGCCACACAGGTAGGCATCCAGCTCACGGCGTGCCTCGTCCAGCGCTCGTGGCTGTCGCAGCACCCGGGGCGATACCTGCCGCGCCAGGCGTCGCAGCCAGGCGTCCTCAGCAGCGGGGTCGCGGACGAATGCGGACGCGATCAAGACACCAGATTCATTGCGGGCCAACAGCATTCGCCCAATGACCGTGTCCTCGACGACGTAGGATACGTCAGAGACCGGTAGCACCGGCGGCATGATCGACGCCGTGAACGCCGACAGCTGCGCGGTCAGGGTGTGTTCGGACATGTCAGATCACCTTCCTCAAGGCGGCGAGCCCGTCACTGACCAGACGCCGGCTCATGGTTGGCGTCGTGCCCAATGCTGCGGCGATGCTGGGATGGTCGAGGTCGACCACGTACTTCAGGACAACGGCATGGCGCTGGCGCTCCGGCAGATCCGCGACGTGCGACCACAGGCTCTCGTCCGGGCGATCCTTCTCCGGTCCCTTCACCAGCGCCCGGCCCGACACCTCTCCGATCATGGCGATGTCCTGCGCCGGCACCGCGCGTCGGCTGCGCGAGCGATGGACATCCACCGCACAGCGGGACGTGATCGTCAGCAACCACCCCCGCAGGTTCGAGCTCGAGCGCAGTCGCGGATAGGCCGCAAGTGCCTGGATCCAGGCCTGCTGGGCCACGTCGTCACCGTCGACCGGCCCCGCGAGGGCATGGGCCAGACGAGCGACGTCGCGCCAGTGGGCGTCGACCAGCTGTTGAAAGGGAGGCAATGTCACAGGACTTCAACGTTCGGTTGGGCGAGGGTGTGAGTCGCAGGGTGGGGTGCCCATGACCGTATCCAACCGCGGGGAGGCTCTCCCGTACGGCCGCAGTCCTCCGGCGGCCATGGCAGGGGTGCCGCCCGCCGGATCCTGGCCCCTGGTGCAACGATGGCCTTGTGCACGAAGCAGTCATGCCCGCGGCCAAGCAGACCCCTCAGATCATCGCCCACCGAGGATCCAGCCGCGACCTGCCCGAGCACACGCTCAAGGCCTACCTGCGAGCTATCGCCGAAGGTGCCGACGCCCTCGAGTGCGATGTGCGCCTCACCGCCGACTCACATCTGGTCTGTGCCCACGATCGCAAGGTCGACCGGACCTCGAACGGAAGGGGCATGGTGTCCACGCTGGAGCTGGCCACTCTCGAGGGTCTGGACTTCGGCTCCTGGAAGCTGGCTCACGGCAGCGAGGTCGAGATGCCCGACGTGGACCGCGAGCGCGACAAGCTCCTGACGCTGCGGCACCTGATCGACGTGGTGATCAGCTGCGGCCGAGAGGTTGGGTTGGTGATCGAGACCAAACACCCCACGCGGTATGCCGGTCAGGTCGAGCGCCAGCTGACGAAGGTCCTCACCGAGTTCGGGCTGCAGGGGTCGTATGTTCCGGGGCGGCCACACATTCGCGTGATGTCGTTCTCGCAGCTGGCGATTGCCCGGATGCGACAGCTGTGTCCGCAGGTGCCGCTGGTCTACCTCATGAAGAGCTCGGTGCCGACGCGGTTCCGCGACGGGTCGCTGCCCAAGGGGGCGCGGATCGCCGGGCTGGACAAGGGGATCGTGCGGCGCTGGCCAGAGACTGTGAAGATGCAGCACGATCGAGGCAACCAGGTCTACGTGTTTACGGTGGACCACGAGGCCGACGTCGACATGTGTCTCGAGCTGAGGGTGGACGCGATCATCTCGAACCGTCCGGCCTTCGTTCGCGACCGGGTGTGCGTCAGGGGCTAACGTGGGGGTCGCCGGGACGCGGGCAACGTGAGCAGGGAGGCGAAGGTGTCGGTGCAGACACTGCGAGTGCCGTGGAGGATGAGCTCTGCGGTGGATGTCCGTCGCGCTTTGGTCTCCCAGCTGCGTGCCCTCGGGGTGGATGAGGTCGTCGTCGACGAGTCCGAGATCGTGATCTCCGAGCTGGTGGCCAACGCCTTCCGCCACGCCAAACCGTTGCCGGACGGAACGATCGGCGTGAACTGGACGGTCAGGGCCGGCGTGGTCGAGATCGAGGTCACCGATGGTGGAGGACCCACCACCCCACATCCGGCACCGCGCTCGACGTGGTCCGCGGGCGGCCGAGGACTGCGGATCGTGGGCACCCTCGCACACGAGTGGGGCGTCCAGGTGCAGCCCAGCGGCAGCACGGTCTGGGCCTCGATGGGCGGCCCGTCTGGCCGTCACAGACTCTGATCCCCGGCGCACTAGGGTTGGCGACCATGGGCAAAGCATCCAGGCGCCGTAAAGCTGGCAGCGACACCGTGCGGGGGACCCACACCAGGGATCTTTCGGCACGCCCAGCTCCGTTCGTGGCCAGACCCTTTGAGGGGCTGAACGGCGAGACCGACTGGGTGGCGATGCGCGAGGTCGTTCCCTCGGCCACAGCGACCGTAACGTTCAAGGTTGGGGCAGTCGACGCCACAGCCCCCCAAACGGCAACAGTGGCAACGGTGTTGCCACTTGCCTGGGCGGGTCTGCGGCGCGCTGACGGCGCGGTCATGGTGGGGCTCCAGTCCGGTTCGAACTCGGGTGACGCCAGCCGCGATGTCGCTCAGGTGCTCCTGGCCACCGCGGCCGCAGAAGTGGGCGTTCCGTTGCCGTCCGTGCCGCACGCGACAGCGGCTACGCCCAGGCTGCAGGATGTCCTCGACCCGGCGGTCCCCTTCGAGGTCACGGTGCACGAGGGTTTCGACTTCTGGGTACCGGACACCGGCGACCTCGATGACGACGGCAAGGAGTCCCTCGAGCGGGCGAACGCCGCGGCGATCCCGACGACCAAGCTGGCGTCCGCTCCCTCGGCGTACTGGTGCCGGATCGGCGAACGCACCCACCTGCGTTGGGTGCTGCCTCACCATGAGGATGCAGCCACCGACGCTCTCGCCCGGCTGTATGCCGCGTCGGCGACCTCTTTGGGCGAGGGTACGCGGCTGCTCGGGGCCTTCCGGGCGTGCGGACTGCTGGTCCCCGTCTGGGACCTCGACCCGAGCCTGGAGGGTGCCGACTACGAGCACCCTGTGGCGCAGATGGCGGACCGCCTCGACGAGGCCCTGGCCCGTAGCGTTGCCCTGACGACCGAGGAACGGCGGGCCCGCTCGGGTCTGTTGAGTCGCCAGATCACGCTGCGCTGAGACCGGTCTTCATGGATCCCACGACGACGGTCGCCTGCGGCGCGGGGATCATCGCGGCCAAGGACGAGGCTGCCCGGATCGTGTCAACGGTCTCTGCCGTGCGCCAGATCGCCGGGGTCGATCTGGTGATCGTCGTGGATGACGGCAGCTCCGACGCGACGGCACGGTTGGCCCGTGAGGCTGGCGCCGTGGTGGTCGGCCATGCGCGCAACCGGGGCAAGGCGCAGGCCATGGCCACCGGCGCACGGGTTGCCGCCGATCGGGACGTCAGCGACCCGGCGACGTCTGGGCGTGCTCGCCTGCTGCTGTTCATCGATGCCGATCTTGAGGACAGCGCCGCGAACATGGCCGTCCTCGTTGCGCCGGTCCTGTCCGGAGAGGCGGACATGACGATCGCGATCCTGCCACCACAGCTGACCTCCGGCAGCGGCCACGGGTTTGTGGTTCGTTTGGCCCGCAACGGTATTGAGAGGCTTGCCGGGTGGACGGCGACCCAGCCGCTGTCGGGTATGCGGTGTCTCTCCCGCGATGCGTTTGACGCGGCATCACCATTGGCAAGGGGCTGGGGCGTCGAGGTCGGACTCACCATCGACGTACTCGGCGCCGGCCTGCGAGTGCTCGAGGTCCCGTGCGAGCTCCAGCACCGGGTCTCGGGATCCAACTGGCGAGGCAAGGTTCACCGCGCCAAGCAGTATCGCGACGTCTGGCTTGCGCTCGCCGCTCGTTCGGCCCGCGTTCATCGAGCCCGGCCTTCCGCAAGATCGGGGGGCCGCTGAGCGCGTGGGTGGTGCGGCCGGCTATCGCACCCGTCGAGAGGCGCGGGTGGTCGCGGGTCCCGCGAGAGTCTCGTCCTCGAGCGTCCTGAGCGCGATCACGACTACCAGTGGAAGGGCCAGGGTGGCTCCGGCGGCGGAGATCGCCGACCCGGAGTCGTTGAGCGCGAAGCCGATCACCCACATGACCACGACGGCGATCAGTCCCGGTCGCAGGAGCCGGACGCGTCCGAAGGACCGACGCATGGGGCGTGCGGCCCATGAGGTCGGCCGGGCGAGGACATAGACCAGCACAACGAGCCCGACGGGGATGAGCAGCGACAGCCGTTGGCCGACCAGGAGCGTCATGTTCTGGTCGAGCTTGCGGGCGATGATGTCCCGGGCCCCACCGTCGAAGGCAGTCTGAACGAACCTGCCCAGGTGAGAACGGGAGTCGGCCGGACGCAGCCAGTCCAGCAGGCTCAGCAGGACGAGAAACGCGCCGATCCCACCCCCGATGGCCAACCACCGGCGCCAGGTCAGCTTGATCTGCAGAATCGTCAGGACCAGGAGGATCACGCCGGGCAGGAGGGCCGGCGGTCCACCCAGGTCACTGCCCCACGACGGCGACGCGTCGACGATGACGGCGATCGTCCCGATGGCGGCCACCGCGCCTGCCGCGATGCGGGGCTGCTGGACGGTGACCAGGTGGTTGCCCACGGCGGTGCAGAGGATCAGGGTGGCCGTGGCGAACACCGCGAACGTGACGTTGCCCATGCCGTAGAACCGGCCCCCGACGACGGGCTGCAGGCCCATCAGCGAGGAGAGCTGCAGCCGCGAGCCGGTCATCACGTCGGCCGCCAGGACCGCCATCGTCACGACGCAGACCACGACCAGCGGCCCGAAAAGGCGACGGCGCCACGGCCCCAGGAGAGCCACCATCGAGATGGCTGTGGCGAAGATGGCGACGGAGGCGACCACACTGACCAAGGGCACCGAGAAGCGCCACCACGGCATGAGGTTGGCCAGGAAGGTTGACACCGGGACCGTCGCGGCAACGATCGCCACTCTGTGGGTGATCCCCAGCAGTTGCTTGTGCTGAGGCGTGGCCCTCGACCCGTTCCGAGGCAGACTGCCCCACCCGCGCCTCCAGAGCACAGCCGCGACCAGATACAGCGCCAGCTGGAGCAGGACCCATCCGAAGAAGAACGGCTCGACCAGGCTGTGGACCTGGTGCGAGGCCTCGTCGTAGTCGAGCAGAGCCCTCAGACGCTCCGTGGCGGACTGCTCGGAGTTGCCGTCCGAGGGCACGAACTGAAGGGGGGTGCCGCCCAGTCGTGATGGCCGCGGGATGCTCAGATGTTCGAGGATGGTCGGTGTCAGGTCCGCGAGCTGCACGAGTCCGTGCTGTCGCGTCGAGGTCGACCCCAGTGTCCCGGCTCCGAAGCGGGGTCCGGAGATGGCGATCAGGCGCAGGCGTTCGGTGACTCCGGCGTCGGCAAGGCTGGCCAGCAGGACGTCGGTCCCTGAGGGTGCGGCCTTGAGCACGGCGGCAACCCGGGCGTCAACGGCCGCGACCTGCTGGGCACGAGGGATCGTCGGGCGGAATGCATCCTGGGGGTCCACGTCGTTCGGGTCGCGTACCGGGCCGACGTCGATCAGGGTCGCGGGGCACGAGGCCAGGGCTGCCGCAAGAGTCGAGTCGTCGTACGGCTGGTAGTGGTCCACGATCCCGTTGGACCGGGCCGCGCCCAGCGCCGCTCCGGGTCCGACGGCCTGGATACAGCCGCCGTGGCCGGCAACCTGGTCGCCGAGCAGACCCAGGGACGCATCGAAGCTTGAGGCCGCTGCTGCCGCCAGGTAGTCGTTCCAGTGGGGCACCTTGCCGGCTGTCATTGCATCGGGAAGGGCCTGGCACGCCGGCTTGGCGCCTTCGTTGTGATCCTGCCCGGCGCCACCGGGACCGTCGCCGGCCTGCTCTCCGGCCGAAAGGGTCAGCCAGCCATCCACGGGGCAGGTGTTGGCGTGGACCGCGTGGACCGTCATGGTTGCCGTCGCGCCATCCCGCAGCAACGACCAGAGGGCGGGCGTCGCCCGCGCCGAGACGTCGCTCCACGACAGTCCTCCGGTTCCGATGACCACGATGGATCCGGTGAGGTCCTTGCTCGCGGCCGGGGAGGCGGGGCGCGCCGATGATGCCCAGGTGAGGGCGCCGATCACCACCCCGGCGAACACCACCGCCGCCGTGGCGGCGGCGAGCAGTCGGCGTCGGGTCACGAGCAACAGGCTACGGGGAGACTCAGGCCAGGATGGAGGCGTTGGCGACATGCAGCAGGGACGCCGCGGCCAGCAGCAGACACAGTCCGCCGCCGACCCGCCTGATGGTGGCCAGCCTGATTCGCTTGAGCAGGGCCCGGCCCAGAACCGCACCCAGCGCCGACACCGTGGCGAGCGCAAGGAACGCCCCGACCCCGACCGACACCGGGTTCTGGTACTTCACGACCAACCCCGCGGTCAGCAGCTGCGAGAGGTCACCCCACTCGGCCACGAAGAGCACCAGGAAGCTGGTCCCCACCACCCGCCACCCGTGGATACCGGACCTGGTCTTGGCCTCGAACCTGTGCTCGGCCTCGGCCTCCTCGGCGTCGGCCATGCCGGCCCCACGGATGAGGATGAAGCCGCCGGCCAGGAACATCAGCCCCGCAAAGATCTCGACCGGCGTTCGGGGCAGACGACCGATCAGACCGCCCAGGGTGACCGCCACGACGGTCTGCACCAGGAAGGCCGAGCTCACCCCGACCCAGACCAGCAACGGCTTGTATCTGGTGGCCAGGACCAGTGTCGCGATGAACGTCTTGTCGGGCAGCTCGATGGGCAGGATCAGCAAGAACGCGGCGGCGGCAATGGCGAGGCTCATGGTGACGACGAGCCTAGCGATCTGGCGCCGGACGAGACGCGGCTGCGGCCTCACCCGTTTGCCGGCGACCGCGCCACCGGCTCTCGCGCTCAGGCGGTGGGGTCGCCTACGGTTTGGTACCTGATGTCGAGAACGACGCGACCGCTTCGACCCAGTTGTGAGTGCACCCGCTCCGGGCGCCGAACCAAGGGAGTGACGGCATGAAGTACATGATCATGATGTTCGGCAGCGCGGCCGGCATGATGGAGAGCAAGTCGAAGGACTGGGTCCTGGAGATGATCGCCTTCATGGAGACGCTCAACGCGGATCTCACGAAGGCCGGTGAGCTCGTCGATGCCCGGGGGCTCGCCGATGGGAGCACAGCAAAGACCATCACCTTCAAGGATGGGATCCCTGTCGCGACCGACGGCCCGTTTGCCGAGGCGAAGGAGTCGGTCATCGGTTTCTGGGTGGTCGATGTCGAGAGCGAGGCGCGTGCGCTCGAGATCGCCATGCACGTGGTCGCGTTCACCCACGGACCCATCGAGGTACGCCAGGTCATGGACGAACCGCCTGAGATGTGACGACGGGTCCCCGCATCGAGGATCTGCTGCGCGAGCTCGCGCCGCAGGTCCTTGGCACGCTCGTACGCCGCCACGGGCAGTTCGACACCTGCGAGGACGCCGTGCAGGAGGCCTTGCTCGCCGCGTCGATGCAGTGGGCAGAGGCGGGTATTCCGGTCAGCCCGCGGGCGTGGCTCGTCACCGTCGCCTCCCGACGTCTGGTCGACGCCTGGCGCAGCGAGAGCGCACGGCATCGTCGGGAGCAGACCGCGGCGGCTCTGGAGCTGCCGGGCCAGGGCCAAGCTTCCAACCGGGACGACACTCTTACGCTCCTCTTCCTGTGCTGCCACCCCTCGCTCTCCGTGCCTTCGCAGCTGGCCCTCACCCTGCGGGTGGTCGGAGGTCTGACCACAGCCGAGATTGCCAGCGCCTTTCTGGTTCCTGAAGCCACGATGGCCCAGCGCATCAGCCGGGCCAAGCAGAGCATCAAGAGCGCCGGCCTGCGGTTCGACCTCCCGCCGGAGCCGGAGCGCGCCGAACGCCTCCGCGTCGTACTGCACGTCCTGTATCTCGTCTTCAACGAGGGGTACACGACGAGCTCGGGCCCGGCGCTGCACCGGGCCGACCTGACCGCCGAGGCCCTCCGGCTGGCGCGCATGCTCAGCCAGCTCATGCCCGATGAGGGCGAGGTCGTTGGGCTGCTGGCCCTCATGCTGCTGACCGATGCCCGGCGAGCCGCCCGGACGACGGCTGATGGCTCCCTGGTTCCGCTCGCCGAGCAGCAGCGGGACCTGTGGAACGCCGCCCAGGTCGCGGAGGGGATCGCGCTCGTTGCGCGCACCCTGGGTGCTGTGCCGATCGGTCCCTACCAGGTGCAGGCGGCGATCGCTGCGGTCCATGACGAGGCGCCCAGGGCGGAGGAGACGGACTGGCCGCAGATCCTCGCCCTCTACCAGGTGCTCGAGCGGGTGTCGCCCGGGCCCGTGGTCACGCTGAATCGCGCGGTGGCGGTCGCGATGGTGCACGGACCCCGCGCCGGGCTCGCACTGCTGGGCGCCCTCGACGGTGACGAGCGGATGGCGCACACCCACCGACTCGAGGGGGTGCGGGGGCACCTGCTCGAGCTTGCGGGGGACACGGCTGCCGCCCGCGAGTGCTACCAGCGAGCGGCGAGAATGACCGCGAGCGCTCCCGAGCAGCGCTACCTCGCGCTGCGGGCGGCCAAGCTGGCCTAGCTCTACTGACCAGGCACGTTGGTCTCGGGTCGCGAACCACTCATTCCGCGAACGACCTGCCGGTCTCGAGCAGGGTCTTGAGATCGCTGAGAACCCAGGCGTGGCCGCCCCCGGCCCCTGCGGCCTCGGATGTGCCGTCGACGATCCCCGCCAGCCTGGGGGCGCCTTCGAGCTCGTGCGTGAGGGTCAGTGTGCAGACACCGTTGGCACCCTCCTTGATCTCGTGGGTGATGCGGGTGACTCGTTCCGCAGCCACGGCCGGGTCCATGAGCATGTGAAACGTCGTGACGAGCTTGTGCGGTGGGTCGGCTTCCAGGACCTCGCCGTCGATGATCACCTCCGGGAGCTCGAATCCCTGTGCCTCGCTCGCCGCCCGGAAAGACGCGGTGGGGCGGACCTTGTATGCGCCGCCCGGGCGTAGGTCGTAGTCGACGAGGCCGGTGTAGCCGTAGCGTTCGGTCCACTCGGCCTTGGTGATCGCATCCCAGATCGCCTCCGCCGTGGCCTTGATGTAGACCCGGTAGACCTGAGTCGTCGTTGAGGTTTCCGTGGTGGTCGTCATGACTTGTTCTCCAGTTCTGCCTTGAGGTCTGCGAGCGCCGAGACATGGCGCTCGGCGTACTTGTCGATCCATCGGTCGTGGATCAGTCGAATCGGCACCGGGTTGAGGAAATGCAGCTTCTCCCGGCCCGATTTGCGCGTCACGACGAGGCCCGCGTCCTCGAGCAGGCGTAGGTGCTTCATGACTCCGAAGCGTGTCATCTCCACGTCGGACTCGAGCTCGGTCAGGGTGCGGCCGTCGCGCTCGAACAGCCGGTCGAGCAGGAGTCGCCGCGTCGGGTCCGCAAGAGCCTTGAACACGAGGTCATCGGCGGTCACCAGGCTGACGATATGTGACCAAAAAGTCACCTGTCAAGAGTGATCTGCGATCCACAGACCCAGGCGGGCGACTCACGGTCGTGAAGCCGTTTGCCCACGTTCCACGCCGTCCGGCAGAATCGATGGATGGAGATGCCGGAGAACATCAACGCCGGCCCGATCATGCTGCAACGTTGGACGGTTGACCGTGCCGACAACCTGGACCAAGCGATCCGCGAGTCCCTGCCCGAGCTGATGCCATTCATGTTCTGGGCCACTGCGGACCACGACTTCGACGCCACGAGGGGCTACCTCGAGGGCTCGCGCAGCGAGTGGGACAACGGCGAGAACTTCAACTACGCCATCCTCACGCGCGAGGGCGATGTCGTGGGCTCGTGCGGTCTCATGTCGCGTCAGGGCCCGGGTGTGCTCGAGATCGGATACTGGGTCCACAGCGCGCACAGCGGCAAGGGGTACGCCACGGCTGCGGCGTCGGCCCTCAGGGAGACAGGCCTCGGCTGGCCCGGCATCGACCGGGTCGAGATCCACCACGACGTCGACAACCCGGCCTCCGGACGGGTCGCGGCCAAGGCCGGCTTCCACGAGCTGGGCCCGGTCGCGGCGGAGAGGAAGGCGCCCAGAGACTCCGGTACCCACCTCGTGTGGGCCTGCCGCAACGAGCCGACCTGACGTAACCGGCCGTCGACCCGAACCGCTCGAGCGCCGAGGCGCCGGTCATCTTGGCTAGAACCCCTTGTCCTTGATCCACGTGAGCGTGTTGCCGAAGGCGTACTGATCCTGCTCGGGAGTCAACGACACGGCCGCGTCGAGGTTGCCGGGGTTGCGAAGCGCCGGGAAGGACGCGCGCCGTGGCGAGATCGGCAGCGGCAGGACGCCCTTGATCGGCGTAGCGTCGATGGCCACACCGGCTGCCAGGCGCTGCCATGCAGCCACAGGCCGTGGACGAATACAACTGGGCCGTGGACGAATACAACTGGGGCGTGGGCGATCTCAGTCATGGGTACTCCTTCTGGCTCGTTGGATCCTTGAAGAGGACTCCATCCAAACCTCTACCTCCTGGCGCGGGCCCGGGACAAGCCTCGGTCGGTCCCCTTCTCGAGCTCGTCGATGACCTTGAGAACACCTGTCGAGAGGCGCTCGGGCTGGAACACCTGCGCGCGAGGCGGCGACTCGTCATACGCTGCGGTCGTGGACCTTAGTGCGAACACCTCTGCGACATTCGTCGTCGTGGCGCTGGGTGCTGCGGTGCTGGCGATCGCGATCGCCGTGGGCGCCCAGCTGCGCCTCTCCCGCGTCCAGGCCCGGTATCGCGTCCTGTGGGCCGGCGGCGAACACGACGTGGCTGCAGTCCTTTCGGGCCAGTCGGGGGAGATCGCCTACCTACGCAAAGATGTCGAACGGGTCCGCGCACAGCTCACCCAGACGGCCGGCGATGTCGAGCAGAGCCTGCGTCACGTTGCCGTCGTCCGCTACGACGCGTTCGGCGACATGGGCGGCCGGCTCTCCTTCTCGGCGGCGATCATTGACGACCGCGGAGACGGCCTGGTCATCAGCTCGATCCATGCGCGTGGCGAGTCGCGCACCTATGCCAAGGGCGTCGTCCAGGGCAACAGCGAGGTCACGCTGACACCCGAGGAGCAGCAGGCACTCGCCGCTGCCCGAACCGGAAAGGGCGGCTCGTGAGCACGCGATACGGATTTCTAGGCCCCACAGGCACATTCACCGAGATGGCGCTGAGTCAATGTTCCCAGGTCGCCGACGTGGCCGACGCCGAACGCATCCCCTTCGCCTCGGTCGACGCCGTGCTGGCAGCCCTGCGCGCAGGCAGTCTCGACGCCGCGATGGTGCCGATCGAGAACTCGGTGGAGGGCGGCGTCAGCGCCACGCTGGATGCGCTGGCCAGCGGGGACCCGCTCGTGGTGGTCGGCGAGGAGGTCGTCCCGATCACCTTCGTGCTGGCCGCACCAGCCGGTATCGCGCTCGCGGACATCCGCACCGTGTCCACCCATCCGCACGCCTGGGCCCAGGTGCGCGCCTGGATGGCGGCACACCTTCCGGACGCGGACTACCTGCCCGGAGCGTCCACCGCCGCCGCGGCGGCGGGGCTGGCAGGTGAGAGGCCGGCATACCAGGGTGCGGTCTGCGCGCCCGGGGCCGCGGCCAACCATGGGCTCACGATCCTGGGGGAGGACATCGCCGACAACAGCGGGGCCGTGACCCGGTTCGTGCTCGTCGCCCGCCCCGGTCAGCTGCCCGCGCCGACGGGGGCCGACAAGACATCGGTCGTCCTGTTCCAGCGCGAGGACCACCCCGGTGGCCTGCTCGAGCTGCTCGAACAGTTCGCCACCCGGGGCATCAACCTGACGCGGATCGAGTCCCGCCCCACGGGTGGTCGCCTCGGTGACTACTGCTTCTCGATCGACTGCGAGGGGCACGTCAACGACGAGCGCGTCGGCGAGACGCTCATCGGACTGCAGCGGGTGTGCGCCGAGGTGCGCTTCCTGGGGTCGTATCCGCGGGCCGACGGCGTCCAGGCTCAGGTGTCGCCAGGCACTGGGGACAAGGACTTCGTCGAGGCGCGGGCCTGGCTGCAGAGTCTGCGTCGCCCCTCGGTCTGACCTCCCGCCTGACCTTGCTCACTTCAGGCCGGTTTCTGGGCAGGTTCTCGGCTCAGAAACCGGCCTGAACCGAGCAAAGCGGCCTGAAGCGAGCAAGGTCAGGGCAGGTAGGTGCGCAGGCCGCATTCGCCGGATCGCATCATGTGGGCATGGTTGCCGCGCAGCAACGGCCGGATGGCGAACGGCACCCGTTGCAGCATGGGCGCGGTGACCTGGACCTCCTGGCTGAACTGGGCTCGCGTGCCCGCCTCTTCGGCGCTGAGCTGCCAGGCGCACCAGCCCTGCAGGTCCCCGGCGATGTCCACGCGCAGGATCCCGCGAGCCTCGTCCTGGACGGCACGGGCCAGGACCAGGTCGAGGGTGTAGGGCAGCAGGCTGCGGATCCGCACCCGGCCGCTGTCGCCATCGATGCGGTGGACCTCGCGGATCTGCGGCCACCAGCGCTCGTGGCCCTCGACGTCGGCCAACGCGGCGTACACCTGCTCGCGTGATGCGCGAAGGTGCCACAGGTTGTCAAAGCGGTATGCCGTGGACATCGGTCAGCCCACTCGGACAACCAACGCGAGGGGGTCGACGGTTGCGGACAGGGCGCGGGCCTGGCCGATGGTGTCGCCGTCGATCTGGACCTCTTCGGGGCGGTCGGTGCGGATGGCCACCGACTTCAGGCGGTGGTGGTCCACCCGTTCGTGGCCCTTGCGCTTCCTGGAGATGAGGCGCCCGGCCACGGCCACCCAGCCAACGACACCGGCGGGCGAGAGGATGACGGCGTCGAGCCAGCCGTCATCGACCTGGGCCTCGGGCATGAGAACGAGCCCGCCGGTGAGCTTGCCGCAGTTTCCGATGACGACGGTGCGCGTCCGGCGGCTGAGCTCGGGCTCGTCGTCGATCTTCATCCAGACCTTGAACTGAGGACCGCGCAGGTTCTTGGCGGCGGAGAAGGTGTAGGCCAGTGGGCCGACGGTGTTCTTCAGGCGTTCGGGTGCGTCGGCCATGATCGCCGCGTCGAAGCCGAGGCCGGCCATGATCAGGAAGACGTGCTCCTCGGGGCGCTCGTGCTCGCCGGAGGCGTCCACGGTGAGCCGGCCCACGTCAACCCGCTTGTTCTGGCCGGTGAGTGCCACCTTGAGGGCGTCTTGGAGGTTGTCCACGGGCAGGTTGAGATTGCGGGCGAGCAGGTTGCCGGTGCCTCCGGGAAGAAGGCCCATGGGGGTCTCGGTGCCGACCAGCGCTACAGCGACCGCCCGGACCGTCCCGTCGCCGCCGAGCGGGCAGATCAGCGTGGCGCCGTCCTTGACCGCCTGGCGGGCCTGACCGGTCCCCGGGTCCTGGGCTGTCGTCTCGGCCCACAGCGGCTCGTCCCAGCCGGCAGCCAGACAGCCCTTGGTGACCTGCGCCCGCACCGCCTCGAGGTGTTCGAACTTGGTCGGGTTGACGATGATCGCTGCCACGCGCTTGGGCGCCTCGGAGGACTTCTCCGACCCTTCGGGCCGAAAATGCTCGCGTGGCGGACGGCGCCGGCCGAAGCGGCGGACTACAGCCACTGCCTGGTTGGCCGTGCCGCCCGAGGTCGCGGCCACAAGCCACCCGAGCAGCAACACCAGCACGAGCACGATTGCTCCGATGGCGATCCATCCGGCGTGGTCTGTCAGCACGAGGCGAGGCTATCGGAAAGTGGCCAGCCAGAATCCGGCCTGTCACCCCAGGAGGTACGCGAGGATGACGCCATGACCTCCTCAGCCGAACCGGCCGACACTGAAGCTGGCATTGAACCGGACGACAAGGACTGGACCTGGGTCCTGCAGCAGGCCTGCCCGGACTGTGGTTTCGACGCCGGTACGGTGGCGGGCCCTCAGGTCGCTGCACGGTTGCGCGCCAACGCAGCCCGCTGGCCGGCGGTGTTCGAGCGTGCCGATGTCAGGCTCCGGCCGGAACCGCGAGTGTGGTCGCCGCTGGAGTATGGCTGCCACGTCCGGGACGTGTGCCGCGTGTTCGAGTCGCGCGTGAACCTCATGCGTTCGCAGGTGGATCCGGCGTTCGAGAACTGGGACCAGGACGCCACGGCGATCGCCGACGCCTACGGCGCACAGAACCCAGCCGTGGTCAGCAGTGAGCTCTCGGCGGCGGCGGAGTCTGTCGGCGCAGCCTTCGACAGGGTGGGCGAGGGCGACTGGCAGCGCACCGGGCGTCGCAGCAACGGCTCGGTCTTCACCATCGAGACCCTTGGCCGGTACTTCCTGCACGACCTGACCCACCACCTTCACGACGTACGCGGCTGAGCTGGGGACCCGGCATACCGATGTGGTCGTCGGTAATGGGTTCGAGGATGGTCAGTCACCGCCGATAGGCTCAGGGGTGTGATCGACATCAAGCTCCTGCGAGAGCAGCCCGACGCCGTGAGGGCCTCACAACGTGCCCGTGGCGAGGATGAGGGGATCGTCGACGCGATCCTGACCGCGGACGAGCGACGCCGTTCGTCCATCGCCGATTTCGAGGCGTTGCGGGCCGAGCAGAAGTCCTTCGGTCGGCGGGTAGCGGCGGCCGAAGGCGAGCAGAAGGAGGCGCTGGTGGCCACAGCCAAGGCCACCTCCGACCGTGTCAAGGAGCTGCAGGCCGCCGCCGACGCCGCTGACACCGAGCTCGCCACGCTGATCCGCCGCGTCCCCAACATCGTCATCGAGGGTGTCCCCAGCGGTGGCGAGGAGGACTACACGGTCCTGGAAACTGTTGGTACTGCACGGGATTTCGCCGCGGAGGGCTTCGAGCCCAAGGACCACCTCGAGCTCGCCGAAGGCCTGGACGCCCTCGACATGGCACGCGGCGCCAAGGTCGGCGGATCGCGTTTCTACTTCCTCAAGGGCGTCGGTGCACGCCTCGAGCTGGCCCTGCTGAACATGGCGATCGCCCAGGCCGTCGAGGCCGGCTTCGTCCCGATGATCACCCCGACGCTGGTCAAGGCCGACGTCATGGCGGGGGCGGGGTTCATGGACGCCCACGCCGACGAGGTCTATCGCCTCGAGGCGGACGACCTCTACCTCACCGGGACCTCCGAGGTCGCGCTCGCGGGCTACCACGCCGACGAGATTCTGGACCTCTCCGGCGGTCCCAAGCGGTATGCCGGGTGGTCGGCCTGCTACCGCCGCGAGGCCGGGTCGTACGGCAAGGACACCCGCGGGATCATCCGCGTACACCAGTTCCAGAAGGTCGAGATGTTCTCCTACTGCCGCCCCGAGGAGGCAGCCGCTGAGCACCAACGACTGCTCGGGTGGGAGCGGCAGATGCTGGCCAAGGTCGAGGTGCCCTACCGCATCATCGACACGGCCGCCGGCGACCTCGGTGGTCCGGCGGCACGCAAGTTCGACTGCGAGGCGTGGGTGCCGAGCCAGGGCCGCTACCGCGAGCTGACGTCGGCCTCGAACTGCACGACCTACCAGGCCCGCCGCCTCAGCATTCGTGAGCGCGACCCACAGGCCGAGGGCAACGCCACCCGCTACGTCGCGACATTGAACGGGACGTTGGGCACCACCCGCTGGCTCGTGGCGATTCTGGAGAACCACCAACAGGCTGACGGCTCCGTCGTCGTGCCGGCCGCGCTGCGTCCCTTCCTCGGCCTCGACGTCCTGACGCCGACGTCCTGAGCGCGGCCGGGATGGCAGAACTGCTGGTCGCCCTCGACCTGGACGGCACGACGATCCACCATGACGGCACGATGTCGGCGGCGGTGCGTCAGGCCGTGCGCGAGGTCGCCGACATCGGTGTGCACGTGGTCGTCGCGACCGGTCGCGCGATCGTGGCCGCGATGCCGATCATCGCGCAGCTCGGGCTGGAGCGCGGTTTCGTGGTCTGCTCCAACGGCGCCGTGACCCTCGAGCTGGACTCCGACGAAGCCGATGGCTATCGCATCATGGAGACGGTGACCTTCGACCCCGCGCCGGCGCTGAAGTTGTTGCGTGGGTCATGGCCCGACGCCGTCGTCGCGGTGGAGGAGCTCGGCGTCGGCTTCAAGGTGAGTGCGCCGTTCCCCGACGGCGAGCTGGAGGGTGAGGTACGTGTCGTTCCTTGGGACGAGCTCTCATGGTCGCCCGCGACCCGCGTGACCTTCCGCAGCCCGACCGGTACCGCCGAGGACTTCCTGGCCTTGGTCGAACGGATCGGCCTGCACGGGGTCAGCTACGCGGTCGGTTTCACGGCGTGGCTGGACATCAACCCCGAGGGCGTCTCGAAGGCGTCTGCCCTGGAGCTGGTCCGGCGCCGGTTGGGCGTCGAGCCCTCGCAGACCGTCGCGGTTGGCGACCAGCGCAACGACACCGAGATGCTGCGCTGGGCCGCGCGCGGCGTCGCGATGGGCAACGCGCCCGATGAGGTCAAGCACTTCGCCGACGAGGTCACCCTCGATGTCGACCAGGACGGTCTGGTCCCGGTCCTCAGGTCGCTCCTCGGCTGAAGCCTGGGTGGGAGTGGCGTTCTGTCAGCGGGACTGGAGCGCGTCGAGTGCCACAGCCATCGCGGCACCGACCCGCCAGTCCAGCCGCCAGCCGTTGGCCGACGCGGGAAGCTCCACGTGATACCGGTCGCGCAGGCTTCGGCGACGCACGGAGCTCAGCACGATCGAGCCGTCGGGTGCCGTGAAGTCGAAGTGGAACAGGAACGGCGAGGGAAGGTCGCCGATCACGGGCAGGACCTCCCACAGCCGGCGCGCGACGGCGACGGACTGGTTGCGCTCGGTGCCAGTGGCCTGGAGCCCGTCTGCGTCGGTCAGCTGCCAGGTCGAGCGCAGCAACGACTTGGCGAACTCCTTGCGGAACCCGCCGATCGGCGTACCGCTCGCGTCTGTGACGTCATAGGTCGCGCCGAGGTCCAGCCGCTGCCTCGCCTTGAAGCCGAACACTGGCTGGGTGCGCGCCTCGTCGGCGTAGAACGTCACCTGCTCCTTGAAGGCCATCCTCTTCTGCTGCGCCATCGCGATCACCGGCCCTTCGACCCCACCGGCGTCAACCGACCTGATCTCGTAGCGGTTGACCATCATCGTGATCTTCTGCTTGACGGTGAACCGCTCATACCCCGCGCTGTTGGTCATGTCAGCATTCTGCTGCATGCTCCGATGCTGGCATGCTGGGCGGGTCATGCCCGAGCCCATTATCACCTCGCCGGCCAACGCCCGCCTGAAGTCACTGGTCGCCCTGCGTCGTCGTCGCGTGCGGGTGGACGCCGGACTGACCCTCATCGAGGGGTATGACGAGCTGTCCCTTGCGCTGGACGCGGGAGTCGTGCCGCGAACCGTCTACCACTGCCCCGAGCTGATGCTCGACCCGGCGCTTCAGCAGGACGTCGTGCGCCGGGTGCAGGCGCTGGGCTCGGACACCCAGCAGCTGGGGCGAGCCGCGTTCGAGAAGGTCGCCTACCGCGAGGGCCCCGACGGCTTCCTGGCCGTGGTGGACTCGGTCGTCCGTAGGTGCTCCGACCTTCGGGTCGGGGCGACGCCGCTGGCGCTGATCTGCCAGGGGGTGGAGAAGCCGGGCAACCTCGGCGCGATGTTGCGGACGGCCGACGCCGCCGGTGTCGAGGCCGTCGTGGCCGCCGATCCGGTCACCGACTGGGGGAACCCCAATCTGGTGCGCGCCAGCAAGGGCACGGTGTTCTCGGTGCCGGTCGCGTCGGACAGCACCGTCGAGACGTTGAGGTGGCTGTCGGACAACGGTATTGCGCTCGCTGCCACGACGCCGGACACGGATCTGGACTACACGGATGTGGACTACAGGGGGCCGATCGCGATCGCCGTCGGGGCCGAGAAGTATGGCCTGACCGACGAGATCCTGGCGGCAGCGGCATACAGGATCCGCATCCCTATGGCGGGGCGGGCGAACTCACTCAACGTGGCGGCGTCGGCAGCCGTCGTCATCTACGAGGCGGTGCGGCAACGCCGCAGGCGCTGACCAGCCACCTGATCGGACCCCGGTCAGGGGCGCCCCTTGACCTGTGTCACGATGACCGGTATGCGAGTTGACCATGTCTCCTATGCCGCCGAAAGTGATGGGCTGAAGGCGACCGCGAAGCGCCTGGCCGAAAAGCTCGGAGTGACGCCAGTCGATGGTGGGATCCACCCTCGCTTCGGCACCCGCAACATCATTCTTCGCCTGGCCCACGAGCGCTATGTCGAGGTCGTCGAGGTGCTCGACCACCCAGCCTCCGACAAGGCGCCGTTTGGCCAGGCCGTCCGCGCCCGTTCCGAGGCCGGCGGTGGCTGGCTCGGATGGGTGGTGTGCGTCGACGACCTGTCCGAGGCTGAGCGGCGACTTGGTCGTGAGGCCGTGGTCGGCAGCCGACGCCGCCCTGATGGTGTCGAGCTCAAGTGGCGTCAGCTCGGTGTCAAGGGACTCATGGCCGACCCGCAGCTGCCGTACTACGTCAAGTGGGACGACCAGAGGCTGCACCCGTCCGTCGGGGCCAAGACCAACGTCACCATCAGCGGCCTGCAGATCGCGGGTGACCCCGAGCGGGTCTGCGAGTGGCTCC
>Ga0209745_1000344_pt1 | contig 27617 bp, 37 predicted proteins | sample BarGraNGADG00312_FD_184495 | JGI IMG/M metagenome (GOLD analysis project Ga0209745, IMG submission 184495) | Arctic peat soil microbial communities from Barrow, Alaska - Barrow Graham LP Ref core NGADG0004-312 (SPAdes) (version 2) | ecosystem: Environmental > Terrestrial > Soil > Wetlands > Peat...
CCGGTCTCGGCCCCTGCTTCGGCTCCGGTCTCGGCGCCTGCTGAGGTCGCTCCCGCTGCCGAGACGGCGACTCCCGCTGCCGAGACGGCGACGCCCGCCCCTGAGTCCGGTACGGAGGCCTGAGCATGCTCATCCCGCGCAGGCTGAAGCACCGCAAGCAGCACCACCCGGGGCGCTCCGGCGCCGCGACCGGTGGCACCACGATCTCCTTCGGTGAGTACGGCATCCAGGCTCTCGAGCCTGCCTACCTCACCAACCGGCAGATCGAGGCTGCTCGAATCGCCATGACGCGTCACATCAAGCGTGGTGGCAAGGTCTGGATCAACGTCTACCCGGACCGCCCGCTCACCAAGAAGCCGGCGGAGACCCGCATGGGTTCCGGTAAGGGTTCACCTGAGTGGTGGATCGCCAATGTCAAGCCGGGCCGGGTTCTCTTCGAGCTCGCCGGCGTCCCGGAGGAGCTGGCTCGCGAGGCAATGCGCCGCGCACAGCACAAGCTCCCGATGAAGACCCGTTTTGTGGTCCGCGAGGGTGGTGGCATCTGATGGCTATCGGAACGAAAGACCTGGCCGTCACCGAGCTGGACGGGTTCGACGACGAGCGTCTGGTCGCCGAGCTCAAGAAGGCCAAGGAAGAGCTGTTCAACCTGCGCTTCCAGTCGGCCACCGGCCAGCTCGAGAGCCATGGGCGGCTGAAGGCTGTGCGTCGCGACATCTCGCGGATCTACACGATCCTGCGCGAGCGTGAGCTCGGCATCCGTACTGCCCCGAGCGCGAGCGAGTGAGGTCGACCATGAGCGAGAACAAGACTGCTGCGGCTCCCCGCGGCGACCGGAAGTCGCGCCGCGGCTACGTCGTGAGCGACAAGATGGACAAGACTGTCGTGGTGGAGGTCGAGGACCGGGTCAAGCACCCGCTCTACGGCAAGGTCATCCGGCGCACCAGCAAGGTCAAGGCGCACGACGAGGCCAATGTGGCCGGCGTCGGTGACTTGGTCGTGATCATGGAAACTCGCCCGCTTTCCGCGACCAAGCGGTGGCGCGTGGTGGAGGTACTCGAGAAGGCGAAGTAGGCCTTCGACGCAAGATTCAGTTGCCCCCGCAACGGAGGGCGTCGGTTCACAGAGCGACGCCCCCGCCGCGGGTGCATGACGGCAGCTATCCGTTCGGCCAGGCTCGCAGCGCGAGAACCAGCAGACGACAGGAGTTCATCTAATGATCCAGCAGGAGTCGCGACTTCGGGTCGCCGACAACACGGGTGCCAAGGAGATTCTTTGCATCCGCGTTCTCGGTGGGTCGGGACGTCGCTACGCCGGAATCGGTGACGTCATCGTTGCCACCGTCAAGGACGCGATCCCCGGAGGTAACGTCAAGAAGGGCGACGTCGTCCGGGCGGTCGTGGTGCGCACCAAGAAGGAGCGCCGGCGTCCTGACGGCTCGTACATCAAATTCGATGAGAACGCGGCCGTGATCCTCAAGAGCGACGGGGAACCCCGTGGGACGCGCATCTTCGGCCCGGTGGGCCGCGAGCTGCGGGACAAGAAGTTCATGAAGATCATCTCGCTCGCACCGGAGGTGCTCTAGCCATGGCGAAGATCAAGAAGGGCGACCTCGTCGTCGTCATCTCGGGCCGCGACCGCGGCAAGCAGGGCCGGGTCTTGGAGGTCCTCAGCGAGACGCAGCGTGTCGTCGTCGAGGGCGTCCAGCGCGTCACGAAGCACGTCAAGGTCGGGCAGTCGCAGCGCGGCACCCGTACCGGTGGCATCGAGACCATCGAGGCCCCGATCCACATCAGCAACGTGATGGTTGTCGACGCGGAGACCAAGAAGGGCACCCGGGTCGGGTACCGCACCGAGGAGATCGAGCGCGACGGCCGCACCAAGACCGTGCGGGTCCGCGTGGCCAAGCGCTCCGGTAAGGACATCTGATGAGCGTTGACAGCACCACGACGACCCCCGAGGTCGCGCCCGTCGTGCCGCGCCTGAAGGCGCGCTACGTCGAGGAGATCATCGCTGGCCTGCGCGAGGAGTTCTCGCACGGGAACGTCAACGAGGTCGCCCGGCTCACCAAGGTTGTGGTGAACATGGGTGTCGGCGACGCCGCCAAGGACTCCAAGCTGATGGACGGCGCGATCAAGGACCTCGCGGCGATCACCGGCCAGAAGCCCCAGGTCACGAAGGCTCGCAAGTCCATCGCACAGTTCAAGCTGCGCGAGGGTATGCCGATCGGTGCGCACGTCACGCTGCGCGGCGATCGGATGTGGGAGTTCCTGGACCGGCTCCTGTCGACCGCGCTGCCCCGGATCCGCGACTTCCGCGGGTTGTCACCGAAGCAGTTCGACGGCAACGGCAACTACACGTTCGGTCTTACGGAGCAGGCGATGTTCCATGAGATCGATCAGGACAAGATCGACCGCGTGCGGGGCATGGACATCACCATCGTCACGACCGCGGCCACCGACGCAGAGGGCCGCTCGCTGCTGAAGCGCCTCGGCTTCCCGTTCAAGGAGAACTGACATGGCGAAGACCGCCCTGGTCCAGAAGGCCGCCGGGACCCCGAAGTTCAAGGTGCGCGGCTACACCCGGTGCCAGAAGTGCGGACGTCCGCACTCCGTGTACCGCAAGTTTGGGCTCTGCCGGATCTGCGTGCGCGAGATGGCGCATGCCGGCGAGCTTCCCGGCGTCACCAAGAGCAGCTGGTAACTACTACGCCGCTGGTCCTCACATCACGGGCGCACGCCCGGTGGGGATACCCCGGCGAGGAAGGGCGGAAGCCCAATGATGACTGACCCGATCGCAGACATGCTCACCCGTCTGCGGAACGCGAACTCGGCTTATCACGACACGGTTCAGATGCCGTTCTCGAAGCTGAAGTCGCACGTTGCGGAGATCCTTCAGGCGGAGGGTTACATCGCCGGCTGGAAGGTCGAGGACGCCCCGGTGGGCAAGTACCTCACGATCGAGCTGAAGTTCGGCCCGAACCGCGAGCGCTCGCTCGCCGGTGTGCGCCGCGTGTCCAAGCCGGGCCTGCGCGTGTACGCCAAGTCGACCAACCTGCCCAAGGTGCTCGGTGGCCTGGGCGTGGCGATCCTGTCCACGTCCTCCGGTCTCCTCACTGGCCAGCAGGCCGCCAAGAAGGGCGTGGGTGGGGAAGTCCTCGCCTACGTCTGGTAAGTCCGAGACGGAAAGGAGCTAGCCATGTCCCGAATCGGCAGAGTCCCCGTCCCGGTCCCGACCGGCGTGGACGTCACCATCGACGGCCCGACGGTGACCGTCAAGGGTCCGAAGGGTTCGTTGACGCACACCGTCGCGGCCCCGATCGCGGTAACCCGCGATGACAACGGTGCCCTCGTGGTCACCCGCCCGAACGACGAGCGCCTCTCGCGCTCGTTGCACGGCCTCACCCGCACGCTGCTGGCGAATCTCGTCACCGGTGTGACGGACGGCTATGTGAAGAAGCTTGAGATCGTCGGCACCGGTTACCGCGTGACGTCCAAGGGTGGATCGCTCGAGTTCGCGCTCGGCTTCAGCCACCCGGTCAACGTCACGCCGCCCGCCGGCATCTCGTTCACGGTGGAGAGCCCGACCAAGCTCTCGGTCAGCGGCATCGACAAGCAGCAGGTCGGCGAGGTCGCAGCCAACATTCGCAAGATCCGCAAGCCCGAGCCCTACAAGGGCAAGGGCGTGCGGTACGCCGGCGAGGTTGTCCGCCGCAAGGTCGGAAAGGCTGGTAAGTAAGCGATGGCTCTCAAGATCAAGGGCAAGGGCAAGGCGATCGCGCGAGCTCGCCGTCATTCGCGCCTTCGCAAGAAGGTCTCGGGTACCGCGGTCCGTCCGCGTCTCGTGGTGACCCGGTCCGCTCGGCACATGACTGCGCAGGTCGTCGATGACACCGTCGGGAAGACCGTCGTCTCGGCGTCGACCCTCGAGGTCGATCTGCGTGGCCTCGGAGCCGACAAGACGGCGAAGGCGCGCAAGGTTGGCGAGCTCGTCGCCGCGCGGGCCAAGGCAGCCGGGATCGACGCGGTGGTCTTCGACCGCGGCGGCAACAAGTACCACGGCCGGGTGGCTGCAGTCGCCGACGGGGCCCGTGAAGGCGGTCTGACGCTGTGACGACTCATCCCACCTCCGTACGGAAGCAGAGGATCTACTGATGGCTGCAGCACCGCAGCGCAGCAACACCCCCGCCGGCGGCACCGGTGGCGGCGATCGTCGTGACGGTGGTCGCCGTGACGGTGGCCGTCGCGACTCCGCCGAGAAGAGCCAGTTCGTCGAGCGAGTCGTGAAGATCAACCGCGTCTCGAAGGTCGTCAAGGGCGGCCGCCGCTTCAGCTTCACCGCGCTGGTCGTGGTGGGCGACGGTGACGGCACGGTCGGTGTCGGCTACGGAAAGGCCAAGGAGGTCCCTGCGGCGATCGCCAAGGGGGTCGAGGAGGCCAAGAAGAACTTCTTCAAGGTCCCCCGCATCCAGGGCACCATTCCGCACCCGATCCAGGGTGAGGCCGCCGCAGGTGTCGTGTTCCTGCGCCCGGCGTCCCCGGGTACCGGCGTCATCGCCGGTGGTCCGGTGCGTGCGGTCCTGGAGTGCGCCGGCATCCACGACGTGCTGAGCAAGTCGCTCGGCTCCACCAACGCGCTCAACGTCGTGCACGCCACGGTCGCGGCGCTGCGTGGGCTCGAGCAGCCGGAGTCCGTGGCGGCACGCCGCGGACTGCCGCTCGAGCACGTCGCGCCGGCCTCGTTGCTGCGGGCCCGGGCAGCAGGGGTGCGTGCGTGATGGCCAGACTCAAGGTGACCCAGACCAAGTCCGCCATCGGCGGCAAGCAGAACCAGCGCGACACGTTGCGTTCCCTCGGCCTGAAGCGGATCGGCGACACGGTCGTCAAGGAGGACCGTCCGGAGATCCGCGGCATGGTCTCGACGGTGACGCACCTCGTCGTGTTCGAGGAGGTCGAGTGATGGCTGAGAACGAGGACACAACGCAGGCCGACGCCGCGGTGGCGAAGGCCCCTGCCAAGAAGGCCCCTGCCAAGAAGGCTGCGTCCACGAAGGCTCCTGCCACGAAGGCTCCTGCCACGAAGGTGGCGGCCGTCGAGCTGGGCGCGGGTGGCACCCTCAAGGTGCACCACCTGCGTCCCGCGCCGGGCGCCAAGACCGCCAAGACCCGCGTGGGTCGTGGCGAGGCGTCCAAGGGCAAGACGGCCGGTCGTGGAACCAAGGGCCAGAAGGCGAAGCGCACGATCCCCGAGCGGTTCGAGGGCGGGCAGATGCCGCTGCACATGCGGCTGCCGAAGCTCCGCGGGTTCACGAACCCCTTCCGCACCGAGTACCAGGTCGTGAACCTGGACACGCTGTCCGCGCTGTACCCCGCGGGTGGTTCGGTAACGGTCGAGGACCTCGTCGCCAAGGGGGCCGTTCGTAAGGGCCAGCTGGTCAAGGTCCTCGGCACAGGCGAGCTGACCGTCAAGGTCTCGATCGCGGTGGACGCCTACTCGGCGTCGGCCAAGGACAAGATCCTGGCCGCCGGCGGGACCGTCGAGCAGGACTGATCGCAGGACGGGGTCGGTGGGGCTGAAGGTTCCGCCGGCCCGTTCCCGCACGCGCGCGGCGATCCGTTAAGGTTCGCGGGGTGCCCTGCGGGGCTTCGTTCGGTGACCGGGACTGCCCGGCACCACCACACACCGCCCTCGGCGGAGCAGGAGGATAGGTGTTCAGCGCATTCGTGCGGGCATTCAGAACGCCCGACTTGCGGCGCAAGCTGCTCTTCACCATTGCCGTGATGTCGATCTTCCGGCTCGGCTCGTTCCTGCCGACGCCGGGAGTCGCCTACCCGAACGTGCAGACCTGCATCGGCGAGACGGCCGGCAACAACGACCTGCTCGGCCTGGTGAACCTGTTCAGCGGCGGCGCGCTGCTGCAGCTGAGTGTCTTCGCGCTCGGGATCATGCCGTACATCACGGCGAGCATCATCGTGCAGCTGCTGCGGGTGGTCATCCCACGCTTCGAGGTCCTGCACAAGGAGGGCCAGTCCGGCACCGCGAAGCTCACCCAGTACACGCGGTACCTGACGATCGCTCTCGCGATCCTCCAGTCGACGACGGTCATCACGGTCGCGCGCACGGGTCAGCTGTTCTCGGGATGCTCGGTCAAGGTGATCCCGAACGACAACGCGATCACGATCGTCCTCATGGTGCTGACCATGACGGCGGGCACGGGCCTGATCATGTGGTTGGGCGAGCTCATCTCGGAGCGTGGCGTCGGCAACGGCATGTCTCTCCTCATCTTCACGTCGATCGCCGCGAGCTTCCCCACCGCACTGTGGTCCATCGCGGGCGGCGACAACGGCCCGACGAAGTTCACCGTCGTGCTCGTGATCGTGGTGCTGGTCATCGGGCTGGTCGTCTTCGTCGAGCAGTCCCAGCGCCGCATCCCGGTGCAGTACGCCAAGCGCATGGTCGGTCGGAAGATGTATGGGGGATCGAGCACCTACATCCCCATCAAGATCAACATGGCCGGGGTCATCCCGATCATCTTCGCGTCGTCGCTGCTCTCGGTGCCGGCCCTGCTGGCGCAGTTCGGCAACAAGACCTCCGGCTGGGTCATCTGGCTGTCGGTCAACCTGGTGAGCCAGTCCGCGCCCCTGCACCTCGCGGCGTACGTCGTGCTCATCATCTTCTTCTGCTACTTCTACACGGCGATCACGTTCGACCCGGACGAGGTCGCGGACAACATGAAGAAGTACGGCGGCTTCATCCCCGGCATCCGCGCCGGCCGGCCGACCGCCGAGTACCTGGCGTACGTGATCTCCCGGATCACGGCTCCGGGTTCCGTCTACCTCGCGGCGGTGGCCCTCGTCCCGACGGTGTCGTTCATCTTGCTCGGCATCACTCAACGCATCCCCTTCGGCGGGGCTTCGATCCTCATCGTCGTCGGCGTCGGGCTGGAGACCGTGAAGCAGATCGAGTCCCAGCTGCAGCAGCGCCACTACGAGGGATTCCTCCGATGAGCGCGCGGCTGGTGGTCATGGGGCCGCAGGGCTCGGGCAAGGGCACCCAGGCGAGCCGCCTCGCGGAGCACATCGGGGTCCCGGCGATCTCCACCGGCGACATCTTCCGGGCCAACGTCAAGAGCGGCACCGAGCTGGGCCTGCGCGCGAAGGTGCTCATGGACCTCGGGGACCTCGTCTCGGACGAGATCACCAACGCGATGGTGCGCGACCGTCTTGCGGCACCGGACTGCGCCGACGGGTTCGTCCTGGACGGCTACCCGCGAACCGCGGCCCAGGTCGTGACGCTGGACGAGATGCTCGCGGGGTCCGGGACCGCGCTGGACGTCGTCCTCGAGCTCACCGCACCTCACGAAGAGCTGCTCGCGCGGCTGCGCAAGCGTGCGCGGATCGAGGGTCGTGACGACGACACCGAGGTGGCGATCCGCCGCCGCCTCGACGTCTATGCAGAGCTGACCGCGCCGCTGAGGTCCGCCTACGCCGAGCGCGGGCTGCTCGTGACGGTGGACGGCATCGGCCACGTCGACGCGGTGACCGAGCGCATGCTCGCAGCGCTCGCGCCGCACCTCGGCTGACGGACGAGCGGAACGAGGCATGTTCGGCCGCGGGAAGATCGAGTACAAGACCCCGGAGCAGGTGCGCCTGATGCGGCGTGCGGGCCTGGTGGTCGCCGAGGCGCTGGCCGCGGTGCGGGCCCAGGCCCGGCCCGGGCTGACGACGGCCGACCTGGACACCATCGCGGCGGACGTCATCCGCGCGGCGGGCGCGACGCCGTCGTTCCTCGGCTACGAGGGCTACCCTGCGACCCTGTGCGTCTCTGTCAACGACGAGATCGTGCACGGGATCCCCGGCCGCCGGACGCTCGAGCCGGGAGATGTCGTTTCGGTCGACTGCGGCGCGATCATCGAGGGCTGGCACGGTGACTCCGCCCTGACCCTCGTGCTGGCCGACGCCGACCCGCTCGACGTCGAGCTGATGGTCGCCACGGAGAACGCCATGTGGGCGGGTATCGCTGCCCTCGCGACGGGCCACCGCCTCGGTGACGTGGGCGAGGCCGTGGAGGACTCGGTCGATGCCGCCCAGGCCGCCGGCGCGAACGGCGGAGCTCGGTACGGCGTGATCCAGGAGTACGTCGGGCACGGCATCGGCAGCGTGATGCACCAGGCGCCCGACGTGCTCAACTACCGCACCCGCGATCGCGGCCCTCGGCTCAAGCGGGGCATGTGCCTCGCGATCGAGCCCATGCTCGTGCGGGGCGAGCGAGGCACACAGGTGCTCGAGGACGACTGGACCGTCGTGACGGACGACCGGTCACGGGCCGCGCACTGGGAGCACACCGTCGCGATTCTCGCCGACGGCATCTGGGTGCTGACCGCTTCCGACGGCGGCGCGGAGCGGCTCGGCGCGCTCGGGATCGGCGTGGTTCCGCTCGCGGACTAGCGTCGATGTCACGGGGGAGGTACCCGGTTCCCCGTCCGATGCCGTAAGGTGTCACGTTGGGTGCGTGCGCTGCGAGCGGCGCCGCACCAATCCGTTGGCGTCTGGCTTGTGGTCCGCTGTGACCGCATCGGTGCCGATGGGGAGCTGTTAGTGCAACCGAGAGTTAGCGGAGGATATGGCAAAGAAGGACGGTGTCATCGAGATCGAGGGCAGCGTTGTCGAGGCTCTGCCGAACGCGATGTTTCGCGTGGAGCTGGCCAACGGTCACCGAGTGCTCGCCCACATCTCGGGCAAGATGCGTCAGCACTACATCCGGATCCTCCCTGAGGACCGGGTTGTCGTTGAGCTGAGCCCGTACGACCTGTCCCGTGGCCGGATCGTCTACCGCTACAAGTAACCACCACTCGATCACGCCGTCACGGCTGCACCTACGGTGCGGACGCGAGTCGCGGCGGCGGAGGAACAAGCATGAAGGTCAAGCCCAGCGTCAAGAAGATCTGTGACAAGTGCAAGGTGATCCGCCGGCACGGTCGAGTCATGGTGATCTGCGAGAACCTGCGCCACAAGCAGCGCCAGGGCTGAGGCCCTGACGCCCGGGGTGCACCTCGAGCAGATCAGGCACCAAGCCAATCGGCGAGGTGCCGACCAGCGCACCACCACTCCTCCCCGGTCCCACGGACCGCGGGCGGCGAACCCCCGGTCGGAGGCCGGGGCCCGCGGACCTCGCGGGAGGGTGGTGCGGAAGACCTCCGAGGCAGTACAGGAGCTACCAAGAAGATGGCACGTCTTGTCGGTGTCGACCTCCCCCGCGATAAGCGGCTCGAGATCGCGCTCACCTATATCTACGGCGTCGGCCGTACCCGCGCCCAGCAGACCATCGCGGCCACCGGAATCAGCCCGGACATCCGCGTCAAGGACCTCGGCGACACCGAGCTGGTCGCGCTACGCGACTATCTCGAGGGCAGCTACAAGCTCGAGGGCGACCTCAGGCGTGAGGTTGCCGCGGACATCCGCCGCAAGGTCGAGATCGGCTGCTACCAGGGTCTGCGGCACCGCCGTGGCCTTCCGGTGCGCGGTCAGCGCACGAAGACCAACGCCCGTACCCGCAAGGGTCCCAAGCGCACCGTCGCCGGCAAGAAGAAGGCCGGTCGCAAGTAGCAGCGGTAGCGCGCCCGGTCGGGCGGCCATCCGGCACCGATCGCGAGCGGCACTGTAGCCAGCCGACCCAGACCAGGAGAGAACAAGGACATGCCTCCCAAGACCCGTACCGCCGTGCGCAAGCCGCGCCGCAAGGAGAAGAAGAATGTCTCCCATGGCCAGGCGCACATCAAGAGCACCTTCAACAACACCATCGTCACGATCACAGACCCGTCCGGTGCGGTGATCGCCTGGGCCTCATCCGGGCAGGTCGGCTTCAAGGGGTCGCGCAAGTCGACCCCGTTCGCGGCCCAGCTCGCCGCCGAGGCCGCTGCGCGTCGCGCCCAGGAGCACGGCATGAAGAAGGTCGACGTCTTTGTCAAGGGCCCCGGCTCCGGCCGCGAGACTGCGATCCGCTCGCTTCAGGCAACCGGCCTCGAGGTCGGCTCGATCCAGGACGTGACGCCCCAGGCGCACAACGGATGCCGTCCTTCCAAGCGTCGTCGCGTCTGATCTGTTCGGACGGGCTGGCCCGCGCAGAGGCCCAGGTTGACTGCGCGGCCCGTACGTCACGCTTCACCCGCACGGCCAGGTTCGAGAAGCAGCTTCGGTTGTCTCTCGGGTCCGGTGCAGTAGTGCCCGCCTCGGTAGACCGAGACCCGGCGGGCTCGCTTTGCCGCAGAGCGTCAAATGGCGGACGCTCACTGAGAGGAACCCAGAAGTGCTCATCGCACAGCGCCCCACACTGACCGAAGAGGTCATCTCGGAGTACCGGTCGCGGTTCTCCATCGAACCGCTCGAGCCGGGCTTCGGCTACACGCTCGGCAACTCCCTACGCCGCACCTTGCTCTCTTCCATCCCGGGTGCTGCCGTGACATCCATCCGGATCGACGGAGTGCTGCACGAGTTCACCACCGTGCCGGGGGTCAAGGAAGACATCACCGAGATCATCCTCAACATCAAGAACCTCGTCGTCTCCTCGGAGAACGACGAGCCCGTGGTGATGTACCTGCGCAAGCAGGGTGCGGGTGCCGTCACGGCGTCCGTCATCGTCCCGCCGGCTGGCGTCGAGGTGCACAACCCAGACCTGCACATCGCCACCCTGAACGACAAGGGCAAGCTCGAGATCGAGCTCACCGTCGAGCGGGGCCGCGGGTACGTCTCGGCGCAGCAGAACAAGTCCTATGACGCCGAGATCGGCCGCGTTCCGGTCGACTCGATCTACTCGCCGGTGCTCAAGGTGACGTACAAGGTCGAAGCGACCCGGGTCGAGCAGCGCACGGACTTCGACAAGCTGATCGTGGACGTGGAGACGAAGAGCTCGATCTCCCCGCGCGACGCGCTGGCCTCGGCCGGCAAGACGCTCGTCGAGCTGTTCGGGCTCGCCCGTGAGCTGAACGTCGAGGCCGAAGGCATCGAGATCGGCCCGTCGCCGACGGACGCCGCGCTCGCCGCCGACCTCGCGCTCCCGATCGAGGACCTGCAGCTGACGATCCGGTCCTACAACTGCCTCAAGCGTGAGGGCATCCACACGGTGGGTGAGCTCGTGGCGCGCAGCGAGGCCGACCTGCTGGACATCCGGAACTTCGGTGCGAAGTCGATCACCGAGGTCAAGGAGAAGCTGGCCGAGCTCTCCCTGTTCCTCAAGGACAGCCCGCTCGACTTCGATCCGACCAAGGCCGCCGGGTACTACGACGGCGAAGAGGGCGAGTTCACCGAGGACGACCAGTACTGACGTCGCGTCGGGCGGGGGCAGCAATGCCCGCTCCGCTCGTTCATCACTGGAATTGAGGAGTTAAGACCATGCCCACGCCCACCAAGGGTCCCCGGCTCGGTGGCGGCCCAGCGCACGAGCGGCTGATCCTGGCCAACCTGGCCACGAGCCTGTTCGAGCACAAGAGGATCACGACGACCGAAGCGAAGGCCAAGCGGCTGCGCCCGCTCGCCGAGCGACTGATCACCTTCGCCAAGCGCGGCGACCTGCAGGCTCGTCGCCGGGTGCTCACCGTCGTCAAGAGCAAGGACGTCGTGCACACCCTGTTCACCGAGATCGCGCCGGCAGTCGCCGAGCGTCAGGGTGGCTACACCCGGATCACGAAGATCGGCCCCCGTAAGGGCGACAACGCACCCATGGCCGTGATCGAGCTCGTGCTCGAGCCGCTCAGCCCGAAGCAGGCGATCGTCAAGGACGCCGAGAAGGCCACCAAGAAGGCAGCTGTCAAGAAGGCCGCTGTCAAGAAGGTTGAGAAGCCGGTCGAGAAGCCGGTCGAGGACGAGGCCCTCGAGACCGACACGGTCTGACACCGCGAAGGGCCCTCACCATAGGAGACCGGCGGGTTTGCGGCCGGATTAGGGTCGGGTGCGTGGGCGGACGGGTGGTGCTGGTGCATGGGTTGCGCACGTCGCGCACGATGTGGCGCGCGCAGGTCGAGGCCCTGGGGATCGCCGGCCACCGGGCGGTAGCGATCGACCTGCCCGGGCACGGCCGGCGCCGCAGCGAGCGGTTCACGTTCGACGGCGCGGTCCGAGCGGTGGCCGACGCGGTCGACGAGCTCGGTCGGCCCGCGCTCGTGGTCGGTATGTCGCTGGGTGGCTACGTCGCGATCGCGCACGCGGCACGGCACCCGGAGCAGGTCGCGGGGCTGGTCGCGGCGGGCTGCTCGACGCGGCCCGCGGACCTCCTGGTGGGGCCCTGGTTGCTGGCCGTCCGCGTGATCGCCCGACTTCCTGACGCCGGGGCGGGCCTCAACCAGTTCATGGTCGATCACACCCTCACTGCGACCGCGGCGGCCGACGTGGCGGCCGGCGGTCTTGCGCTGGACGTCATGGACGACGCCTTGCGGGAGATGCGGTCCGCGACCCCGCTCGCGGACCTCGCCCGGGTCCGGGTCCCCGTGTGGCTCGTCAACGGCCGCTACGACCACTTCCGCGGGGAGGAGCGTCGCTACCTTGCCGCCTGCCGGGACGGCCGGCTCGTTGTGCTGCGCGGCGCGAAGCACCTCGTCAGCCTGGATGCCCCGGTCGCGTTCACCAGGGTGCTGCTAGCGGCACTCATGGAGCTCGACGCGCCCGGTCCGGACCCCGCGGGGCGGACCTCACCGTCCGCGCAGGCTCCAGGCCCGCACCCCGCCGACGATGCCCGCGGAATTGGGCACGACGACGACGTCGTCCCCGAGCCGCGCGAGGACCTGCGGGGTGATCTGGCGCGCGTTTCCGCCTCCGAGGTACAGCCGGTCCCACCAGAAGACCGGCCGTAGTCCGTCCACCATGCGGCGCACCCGGCGTGACCACCGACCGTCGCCGAGCCGGGCGCGCTCGAGCTCCCCGACGTAGGCGTCGTAGCTCGTGCCCCACCGGACGGGCGCCTGAGAAAGCTCGAGGTGCGGAGCTAGCGCGCCGCCGTCGAACAGTGCCGTACCCAGACCGGTACCGAGGGTGAGCACGAGCTCGACGCCGCTGCCGGCCACCACGCCGGCGCCGTGCACCTCGGCGTCGTTGAGCACGAGCGCCGGCAGACCGAGAGCGGCGGCGACGGCGGCCTCCATGTCGAAGTCCGCCCACGCCTCGACGAGCTCGGGCAGCACCTTGCTGTGCGGACCGGAGCGTGTCACGTAGTGGGGGGTCGCCATCACGACGCCATGGCGGAGCATCCCTGGCATCCCCACGGTGACCCGGTGCGCGGGCGGCAGGGACGCCGCGATCTCCACCAGGGTGGACACGAGCCGCTCGGGCGGAAGGGGGTAAGGCGTCGGCACCCGCACCGCCGGCGCGCGCAGCGTCCCGGCGCCGTCGAGCACCGACGCCTTGATCCCGCCGCCCCCGCAGTCGACCGCCAGCGTGTGAAGCTGCGCATTCGCGGTGGCGGTCATGCCCGTCACGCTACCGTCAGCGATCCTCGCTCTCCCAGCCTTGTCGCGCCGCCCTGCGCCCGCGTTCTGGGACGTTAGGTTGGGCCAGTGCTGCGGATCCGCCTCGACCTCTCCTACGACGGCACGGCCTTCGCGGGATGGGCGCGACAACCGGCGCTGCGGACCGTGCAGGGCCTCCTCGAGGACAACCTAGGGCTCGTGCTCCGAACCGGCGCCGCACCTCACGTGACCGTCGCGGGACGGACAGACGCCGGCGTGCACGCGCGCGGCCAGGTCGCCCACGTCGACGTCGACGAGGCCGCGTGGGCCGCGCTGTCCGGACGCCCGGGCCGCACGGCCGGGGCTGCGCTCGTCGCCCGCCTCGGGGGCCTGCTGCCACGCGACGTCGTGCTGCACCGAGCCGAGCCGGCGCCCCCCGGCTTCGACGCCCGGTTCTCGGCGCTGCGTCGCCGCTATGCCTACCGGATCGCCGACGATCCTGCCCGCCGCGACCCGCTGCGCCGGAGCCATGTGCTCTGGCACCCGCGCCAGCTCGACGTCGCCTCCATGCAGGACGCGACGCGAGAGCTGGTCGGGCACCATGACTTCGCGGCGTTCTGCAAGCCGCGCGAGGGTGCGACGACGATCCGCACGCTCGAGGTCTTCGACTGGACGCGCCCGCCCGAGGGGCCCGACGCCGGTCTCGTCGTCGCGACGATCCAGGCGGACGCCTTCTGCCACCACATGGTCCGGGCCCTGGTCGGTGCCTCGGTTGCGGTCGGTGAGCGCCGCCGGGCCGGTGACTGGCCCGGCGCCCTGCTCACGGCGGGGCGCCGGGACCCGGGCGCCGGCGTCGTGCCCGCACACGGGCTCACCCTCGAGGAGGTCACCTACCCGGACGACGCCGAGCTCGAGGCGCGCGCGCGGCAGACGCGGGCCAGGCGGGTACCCCTGGGGGGTCCGGGAGACAGCTGAGGGGTCCGAGACCGCATGGCTCAGCGGCGACGGTCCTTCACGATGTGCATCGCGGCCTCCTCGGCGCTCGCTGCACCCCCGGCCACGCCGACGTCCGCTGCGAACGTGTCGTTGCGGCGGTGGTCTTCGAGGGCGTCGTCGTCCTCCACGAGGCGGCCGGCGCGGTCGGGCTGGCGCGCGCCGCGCTCGGGGGCCTCCCAGATCTCGGGCTCCTCCTCGCGGAGCCGTTGCTCGAGGGACTCCCGGTGCGCTTCCTCCCATGCGGTCTCGCCGAACCGGTTGGTGCGTGCACGCTCGGGCGGGGAGTAGCCCTCGTCCAGGAGATCGTCGACGCCGCGATCGACCAGGGTGTCCTCGAGCGGCAGCTGGTCGGTGTCGCCCTCGGCCCCGGTCTCCGGGTCAGGGCTGGTGCTAGGCGGCTGTTCGCTCATGTATCCACCGTCGCACCGCGGCGCCCGACGCGCCAGGCGAAGCGGCGGCCCGCGTGCCCGGGCGCCATTCGGTCCGACCCGGGTTCGTCCCGCCGGCCGAGCACAGCCCACACTGGAGGCGTGGGACACGTCGACATCAGCGCCGTCAGCTACTTCCTGCCCGACGGGCGGCCGCTGCTCGACGAGGTCGACCTGCGGGTGGCCGACGGCGCGAAGGTCGCCCTCGTCGGTCCCAACGGCGCGGGCAAGTCGACCTTGTTGCGGATCGTGGCCGGTGACCTCGAGCCGCACGCGGGCACGGTCGCGCGCAGCGGCGGGCTCGGCGTGATGCGCCAGTTCGTGGGGCGCATCGCCGACGAGCGGTCGGTCCGGGAGCTGCTCGCCTCCCTCGCCCCGGCCGCGGTGCGTGCCGCTGCCGTGGAGCTGGCGGGCGCCGAGCTGGGGATCATGCAGGTCGACGACGAGCCCGCCCAGATGCGGTACGCGAGCGCTCTTGTCGACTGGGCCGACGTCGGTGGCTACGAGGCCGAGACGGGCTGGGACAAGGTGACCGACGCCGTGCTGTCGATGCCGTTCGAGGCCGCGCAGTGGCGTGCGGTCCGCACGCTGTCGGGCGGTGAGCAGAAGCGGCTCGTGCTCGAGGCGCTGCTGCGCGGCCCCGAGGAGGTGCTTCTGCTCGACGAGCCGGACAACTACCTCGACGTGCCTACCAAGCGCTGGCTCGAGACCCAGCTCGCGGCTTCGACCAAGACGGTCCTGTACATCAGCCACGACCGTGAGCTGCTGGCCCGCACCGCGACGCAGGTCGCGAGCGTCGAGCCGACGGTGGCCGGGTCGACGATCTGGGTGCACGGCAGTGGTTTCGCGACCTACGCCCAGGCCCGTGAAGACCGGCGCTCCCGGTTCGACGAGCTCCTACGGCGCTGGGACGAGGAGCACGCCAAGCTCAAGCTGCTCGTCTTCACGCTGAAGAACAAGTCCGCGTTCAACGACGGGCTGGCATCGCGGTACTCGGCCGCCCAGACCCGGCTGCGCAAGTTCGAGGAGGCCGGACCGCCGCAGGTGATGGCGCGCGAGCAGCACGTCACGGTGCGGCTGCTGGGCGGACGCACCGCCAAGCGGGCGGTGGTCGCGACGGGGCTCGAGCTCACGGGGCTGATGAAGCCGTTCGACCTCGAGGTGTGGTTCGGGGAGCGGGTCGTGGTGCTCGGGTCGAACGGCTCAGGAAAGTCGCACTTCCTGCGGCTCCTGGCCGCCGGCGGGTCGGATCCGGGCCCGGAGCACGCCCCCGTGGACGACGCCGAGATCGTCCCCGTCACCCATGCGGGTCGGGTAGTGCTCGGATCCCGGGTCCGGCCAGGGTGGTTCGCGCAGAACCATGCGCACCCCGAGCTGGCCGGGCGCACCCTGCTTGAGATCCTGCACCGCGGGGACGCCCACCGTTCGGGGATGGGGCGCGAGCCGGCGAGCAAGGCGCTCGACCGCTACGAGCTGGTCGCGGCGGCCGAGCAGGCATACGACACGCTCTCTGGTGGCCAGCAGGCGCGGTTCCAGATCCTGCTCCTCGAGCTCTCCGGAGCCACCCTGCTGCTGCTCGACGAGCCGACGGACAACCTCGACCTGCACTCGGCCGAGGCTCTCGAGGTCGGCCTGGCGGCGTTCGAGGGGACGGTGGTGGCCGTCACGCACGACCGCTGGTTCGCCCGCAGCTTCGACCGTTTCCTCGTCTTCGGTGCCGACGGCGACGTCGTCGAGACGCCGCAGGCCGTCTGGGACGTGGGCCGGGTGCGTCGCAGCCGCTGACTGGACGGGGGTGCGGGTCGGACTCGTTTTGACCCCCCGCGGAGGGTGCGGCTACTCTGGTGTGTCGTTGTGCGTCCCCTGCGGGTCGGTGTTGACATTCCGGACTGCTACCGGGTGATGCGCAGGCGAGCACTCATCGGTCAACCGCCCCGGGCGGGTGCGCCGGAAGTGAACACATTCAGCTACTCGAAACGAAGGCTACGACCGTGCGCACGTACACCCCGAAGCCCGGCGACGTCGAGCGGACCTGGTACGTCATCGATGCGACCGATGTCGTCCTGGGCCGTCTGGCCACCCACGTGGCCACGCTGCTGCGCGGCAAGCACAAGGCGACATTCGCTCCCCACGTCGACAACGGTGACTTCGTCATCGTGATCAATGCCGACAAGGTTGCCCTCACCGGCAACAAGCGCGAGACCAAGCTTGCGTACCGCCACTCCGGTTACCCGGGCGGGCTGAGCTCGGTCAAGTACGGCGAGCTGTTGGCGACGCGTCCCGAGCATGCAGTGGAGAAGGCCGTGCGCGGCATGCTCCCCAAGAACTCGATCGCACGCGCCCAGATCACCAAGCTCAAGGTCTACACCGGCTCGGCGCACCCTCACAGCGCCCAGCAGCCGCAGCCGTTCACCATCACCCAGGTTGCGCAGTAGGCCCCGGCCTGCTGCGAACAGTCACCACAGAAGGACGCGAGGACACCACCAGTGGCCGAGACAACCGTCGACATCGACGTTGAGGGCGACGACACGCCCACCACCTACACCTCTGAGACCACCGCTCCCGCAGGCAAGGGCCAGAGCCTGACCGCACCCGGTGCCGCCCTCGGCCGTCGCAAGGAAGCGATCGCCCGCGTGCGCCTCGTGCCCGGCACCGGCACGTGGAAGGTCAACGGACGCGCCCTCGAGGAGTACTTCCCGAACAAGGTGCACCAGCAGCTCGTCAACTCGCCGCTGAAGCTCGTCGATGTCGAAGGTCGTTTCGACATGGTCGCGAAGATCACCGGCGGCGGCGTCTCGGGGCAGGCCGGTGCGCTGCGCCTGGCCATCGCCCGGGCGCTGAACCTCATCGACGAGGAGCACAACCGGGCCGCGCTGAAGAAGGCCGGCTTCCTCACCCGCGACGCCCGCGTCGTCGAGCGCAAGAAGGCCGGTCTCAAGAAGGCCCGCAAGGCGCCGCAGTACTCCAAGCGCTGATCCGTTCCGTGCTGGCCGATGGCCCCGATGGTCGCCCCATCGGGGCCATCGGCATGTGGGGAACGATGGGTGCAGAAGCACAGCGGTGCGTGGCAGATTCGTGGCACGACGACGAGGGAGACACCTGATGGGACGCCTGTTCGGTACTGACGGCGTGCGCGGCCTCGCTAACCGGGACCTGACCGCAGAGCTCGCGCTCGACCTGGCGGTCGCGGCGGCCCACGTGCTCGGCTCGACCGGTGCGTTCGCCGACCGCCGACCGCGGGCCGTCATCGGCCGTGACCCTCGCTCGTCGGGGGAGTTCCTCTCCGCCGCCACCTCGGCCGGCCTCGCGAGCGCCGGCGTCGACGTGGTGAACGTCGGTGTGCTGCCCACCCCCGCAGTCGCCTACCTGACCGGCAAGCTGGGCGCGGACATCGGCGTCGTGCTGTCGGCCTCGCACAACCCGATGCCGGACAACGGCATCAAGTTCTTCACCCGAGGCGGGCTCAAGCTCGACGACGCGATCGAGGACGCGATCGAGGCCCGTCTCCAGGAGCCGTGGGACCGTCCCACCGGTGCGGGGGTCGGGCGCATCACGCTGGACTCGGGGCACGCCGGCGAGGAGTACGTGGAGCACCTCGTCAGCACGATCGGGACGAAGCTGGACGGGCTGCGCATAGCCGTCGACTGCGCCAACGGCGCGGCGAGCGACGCGGGTCCGAGCGCACTGCGAGCCGCCGGGGCCGACGTGGTCGTCATCAACGCCTCACCGGACGGCCGCAACATCAACGAGAAGTGCGGTTCGACGCACCCCGAACAGCTGCAGGCCGTGGTGGTGGCGTCGGGCGCCGACCTCGGTGTGGCGTTCGACGGCGATGCCGACCGCTGCCTCGCGGTCGATCACACCGGCACGCTCGTGGACGGTGACCAGATCATGGGAATCCTTGCCGTCGCGATGCGCGCCGCGGGTGAGCTCGCGCACGACACGCTCGTCGCGACCGTGATGAGCAACCTCGGTCTGCGGCTCGCTATGAACGCCAACGGCATCCACATGATCGAGACGGGTGTCGGCGACCGGTACGTGCTCGAGGAGATGCGGGCCGGCGGGTACTCCCTCGGTGGGGAGCAGTCGGGTCACGTCATCATGGGCGCGTACGCCACGACGGGTGACGGCACTCTGACGGCCCTGCACCTCGCCGCGCGCGTCGCGGCGACCGGCCAGAAGCTTGCCGAGCTCGCGGCGGTCGTCGACCGGCTGCCACAGGTGCTCATCAACGTGCGGGGGGTCGACCGGGGTCGCTCGGCGACCGACGTGGGACTGCTCGCGGCTGTGGCCCTCGCCGAGGCCGAGCTCGGCGAGACGGGGCGGGTGCTGCTGCGCTCGTCCGGCACCGAACCGCTCGTGCGTGTCATGGTCGAGGCCGCGAGCCTCGAGCGCGCTGAACGCGTGGCGGGGGAGCTCGCCGACGTCGTGCGCCTGCGCCTGGCACTCTGACGCCGTGCCGATGAGCCTGCTGGAGCGCGTCGAGATGGTCCTGGCTGGACCCGACCCAGCGCCCATCGTGCAGGTCGGGCACCCGGTGCTGCGAGCCCGTGCGGCGCGTTGCCGCGGGCAGCTCGACCCCGTGATGCTCGGCGAGCTCGTCGAGCTGATGCGCCGGACCATGCACGCCGCCCCCGGCGTCGGGCTCGCCGCGCCGCAGATCGGCATCCCGCTCGCCCTGGCGGTGATCGAGGACCCAGGTGCGCTCGACCCCGAGATCGCCGCGGTCCGGGACCGGGCACCGCTGCCGTTCCGGGTGCTCGTCAATCCTGAGTACGAGCCGGTGGGCACAGAGCGGGTGTCCCACTACGAGGGCTGTCTCAGCCTGCCCGGCTGGCAGGCGGTCGTCGCGCGCTACCGCGAGGTGCGGCTGACCGGCCAGGACGAGACCGGCCGCCCGCTCGACGAGACCGTGACCGGATGGCCGGCGCGCATCGTGCAGCACGAGACGGACCACCTGCACGGGATTCTCTACATCGACCGCGCGGAGCTGAGGTCCATCGCCGCGGACGAGGGCGTCGGCGCGGTGCTGGGCACCGAGCCGTCCCCCACGACGGCGGCCCGCGTGCTCGGCTTCGACCTCGCCTGAGGCCCGGCGCCGGGCTCCGTACCGTCCGTGGGAACTCAGGGTGATCCGTGATGCCGCGGAGGTTCACGATGCCTAGGCTGGGTTTGCTCGTGGCCCCCGACGAGCCCTGACGACCCTCCGCCATCGACCCAGGAGCTGATGACACGTGCAGGACTGGATCCTCGCACTCGCGGCCTCGCCCCTGGTGTTCCTCGGGCTGTACGTCTTCGCCACGATCGACGGGTTCTTCCCCCCCATCCCGAGCGAGTCCGTGGTCATCGCGCTGGCGGCGCTGGCCATGTCGAGCGGGCAGCCGAACCTGGCGCTGATCATCGTGGTGGCTGCCGCAGGCGCTTTCTCGGGGGACCAGATCGCCTATGCCTTCGGCAAGAGCCTCGACGTGCGCCGGTTCCCGATCCTGCGCGGCCCGCGGGGGCAGCGGACCCTCGACTGGGCCGAGCGGACCCTCGCTCGCCGGGGACCGTCGTTCATCCTCGCGGCGCGCTACATCCCGGTCGGGCGCGTGGCCGTGAACATGACCGCGGGCGCGGTGGGCTACTCGCGACGCCGGTTCGCCCAGCTCACCGCGATCGCCGCGGTGAGCTGGGCCCTGTACTCCGCCGCGATCGGCGTCGGGGCTGGTGTGTGGCTCAAGGGCCACCCCCTGCTTGCGGTTGTCGTCGGGGTCGCGGGCGGGCTCCTCATCGGACTTGCGGTCGACTGGGCGCTCACGCGTCTGCAGGATCGCAAGAGACGGCGCGACGGACCCGTGGGACCGGACGCGCACGTCCTCGCGGATACCGGCCCGCAGTAGCAGCCTGGTCCGGTGCGGGGGCGGCCGGCCGTCGAGGCGCAGGCCGCGATCGTCCCGGCTGTCAGCAGCGCCTGACCGCACCCGGTGCTCGCGCAGGCTCAGAGCTTGCGCAAGCGCATCCGCCGCACCGAGTGGTCAGCGGCCTTGGTGAGCACGAGGGTCGCTCGGCTGCGGGTCGGCAGGATGTTCTGGATGAGGTTCGGTGCGTTGATCGCGTCCCAGATCGCCTGCGCGCGTTCGGTCGCCTCCTCGTCGGTGATCGACGCGTACTGGTGGAAGTACGACTCGGGCCGGGCGAACGCCGTCGTGCGCAGGGACAGGAACCGGTCGACGTACCACTGCCGAACCACCGACGTGCGGGCGTCGACATAGATCGAGAAGTCAAAGAAGTCGCTGACGGCGAGGTTCGAGGTACCCACGGGTGTCGGCGGCGCGGGCTGGAGAACGTTGAGCCCCTCGACGATGAGCACGTCGGGCCGGCGCACGACGACCTGCTCGTTCGGGACGATGTCGTAGGTGACGTGGTCATAGACCGGCGCGCGGACCTCGGCGTACCCGGCCTTCACCTCGGAGAGGAAGTGCACGAGGGCCCGCCGGTCGTAGGACTCGGGGAAGCCCTTGCGCTCCAGCAGTCCGCGCCGGGCCAGCTCCGCATTGGGGAACAGGAAGCCGTCGGTGGGCAGCAGCTCGACGTGCGGTGTCTCGGGCCAGCGCGCCAGCAGCTCGCGCAGCAGGCGAGCAGTCGTGGACTTGCCGACCGCGACCGAACCGGCGACGCCGATGACGTAGGGCGTGCCACCCGAGTTCTCGCGCAGGAATGTCGACGACGCCTTGTGCAGACTCTTCGTCGCCTCGACGTAGAGGTTGAGCAGCCGGGACATCGGTCGGTAGACGGCGTCGACCTCGGCCAGGTCGATCGGGTCGCCGAGCCCGCGCAGTCGCTGGACGTCGGAATCGGTGAGCGGCAGCGGCGTGGAACCCGACAGCCGGGTCCACGCTTCGCGGTCCAGCTCCACGTACGGCGTGGAGGGCGTGTGCTCAACGGTCGTTGCCACGTGACGATTGTGCCCGACGCCGGCTCCGCCCGGCACCGAGCCTGCGCGCGCGGGCTCGGTAGACTCCGCCGCATGTGCGGAATCGTGGGGTACGTCGGTGCCCAGCCGGCCAGCAGTCGTCCGCTCGAAGTCGTGATGGAGGGGCTGCGGCGGCTCGAGTACCGGGGTTACGACTCGGCCGGTGTCGCCCTCGTGACCGGCGGCGGGCTGGTGATCGCCAAGAAGGCCGGCAAGCTCGCGAACCTCGTCGAGGAGCTCGACGCGCACCCGCTCCCGGCCGCGACGGCCGCCATCGGCCACACCCGGTGGGCCACCCACGGCGCGCCCACCGATGTCAACGCGCACCCGCACGTGGCCGGCCAGATCGCCGTCATCCACAACGGCATCGTGGAGAACTTCGCCCCGCTCAAGGCCGAGCTGCTCGCCGCGGGCGCGGAGTTCCGCTCGGAGACCGATACCGAGGTCACGGCGCACCTGCTCGCGCGGGCGTATGCCGAGCACGGCAATCTGTCGGTGGCCATGTGCACCGTCGCCCGGCGTCTGCAAGGCACCTTCACACTGCTCGCGGTCCACGCGGACGTCCCCGACGTCGTCGTGGGCGCGCGACACGACTCCCCACTCGTGGTAGGGATCGGCGCGGGCGAGAACTTCCTGGGCAGCGATGTCGCGGCGTTCATCGCACAGACGCGCGAGGCGCTCGAGCTCGGCCAGGATCAGGTCGTCACCATCACGCCCGACGGCGTCACGGTCACGGACTTCGAGGGCAATCCGGCGCAGGCTCGCCGGTTCACGGTCGACTGGGATGCCGCCGCGGCCGAGAAGGGCGGCTTCGCGTCCTTCATGGACAAGGAGATCCACGACCAGCCGCACGCCGTCGCCGATACGCTGCTCGGGCGGGCCGACGTCGCGGGCCGCCTCGTGCTCGACGACCTGCACATCGATGAGTCCGTGCTGCGTTCGGTCGACAAGATCGTGGTCGTCGCGTGCGGCACCGCCGCCTATGCGGGGCACGTTGCCAAGTACGCGATCGAGCACTGGTGTCGCATCCCCGTCGAGGTCGAGCTCGCGCACGAGTTCCGCTACCGGGACCCCGTGGTCAACGCTCGTACGCTCGTCGTGGCGATCTCCCAGTCGGGCGAGACGATGGACACCCTGATGGCCGTGCGGCATGCGCGGGAGCAGGGCGCGAAGGTGCTCGCGATCTGCAACACGCACGGGTCGACGATCCCGCGAGAGTCCGACGCGGTGCTCTACACGCACGCCGGCCCCGAGATCGCGGTCGCCTCGACGAAGGCGTTCCTGGCGCAGATCACCGCGACCTACCTGCTGGGCCTGTACCTCGCCCAGCTGAGGGGCAACAAGTTCCATGACGAGATCAGCGAGATCCTCGGCCAGCTCCGTCAGATGCCGGACAAGATCCAGCAGGTGCTCGATCGCGCCGACCAGGTGCGGCAGACGGCGCGGGACATGGCCGACACGAGCTCGGTGCTGTTCCTCGGGCGTCACGTCGGGTTCCCGGTCGCGCTGGAGGGCGCGCTCAAGCTCAAGGAGCTCGCCTACATCCACGCGGAGGGATTCGCTGCCGGTGAGCTCAAGCACGGGCCCATCGCGTTGATCGACGAGGGAAAGGCGGTGTTCGTCGTCGTGCCGTCGCCGCGTGGGCGGCACTCGCTGCACTCCAAGGTCATCTCGAACATCCAGGAGATCCGCGCGCGGGGGGCGCGCACGCTCGTGATCGCCGAGGACGGCGACACCGATGTGCTCCCCTACGCCGACGTGGTGTTCTACGTGCCGCAGTGCCCGACGTTGCTCTCGCCGCTGCTGGCGATCGTGCCGCTGCAGATCTTCGCCTGCGAGCTCGCCACCGCGCGGGGCCTGGACGTCGACCAACCGCGCAACCTCGCCAAGTCGGTCACGGTCGAATGATCGTCGGCGTCGGGATAGACGTCGTCGACGTGGCGCGTTTCATCGCGACCATCGAGCGCGTGCCGGCGCTGCGGAAGCGGCTCTTCACGCCCGTCGAGCGCCAACTGCCGCCAGCTTCGCTCGCCGCGCGGTTCGCGGCCAAGGAAGCGATCGCCAAGTCGCTGGGTGCCCCGGCGGGGATGAGCTGGCAGGACGCGACGATCCGTCGGACGCCGGGCATGCCGCCCGAGGTCGAGGTGATCGGTACGGTCGCCGCGCGAGCGGCCGAGCTCGGCGTCGCGCGGTTCCACCTGTCGATCTCGCACGACGCCGGGATCGCGTCGGCCGTGGTCATCGCTGAGCGTGATCCGGACTGAGCCTGAGAGCTGATGGGGATGTTCCGTTGCCCGGCGTGATCGAGGTGCCGGTGGCTTTCGCGCGGGCGACCCTTGCGCGGGAAGGGGAGGCGGCGCGCGGCTGGCTGGCGACGCTGCCGAGCCTCGCGGGCGCGCTGCTCGACCTGTGGGGATGCACGGTTTCGGGACCTGTCCAGCACGGGTTCGTGGGCATCGTCATCCCCGTCCGCTGCTGCGACGGCTCCGGGGCGGTCCTCAAGATCTCCTGGCCCCACCCCAGCAACCTCACCGCGGTGGTCGTCCTGACCGCCTGGGGCGGGAACGGCGCCGTGCAGGTGCTCGAACGCGATGACACGTCGTTCGCGATGCTGCTGGAACAGCTCCACCAGGACTCGCTCGCGTCCTTGGTGGGGGTCGACGTGGCGGTCGCGGTTGTGGGCAGCCTCGCGTGCCGGCTCGCCATTCCTGCTCCCGCGGGCGTGCCGCGGTTGAGCGACCTGCTCGAGCGTTGGACTGCCGAGCTCCCGGCCGAGTCAGCCGCCTTGGGGAGCCCGCTGCCTCGGCGGGCGCTGGATGCGGCGGTGGCCACCTGCGCCGAGCTCGGACCTGAGCAGCCTGACACCCTGCTGCACGGCGACCTTCACCTCGGCAACGTGCTGCGCGGGACGCGTGAGCCGTGGCTGGCCATCGACCCCCGAGGCAGGGTCGGGGAGCTCGCCTGGGAGGGCGTCACCCTGGTGCGCGACCGCTGGGACGATCTGGTCGATGCCGGGGACGTGCGCCGAGCCCTGCTGCGGCGGCTCGCGGTCTTCGCTGATGCGGCTGGGGCCGATGTCGAAAGAGTCCGGCGCTTGGCCCAGGTCAGGGCGATCGCTGACGGCCAGTGGTCGCGACAGCACGGCGAAGCGCGGTACGTGACCGAGGTCTTGGACGAGATCGCCACCCTGCTCGTGTGAGCGAGGTCTCTCAGCTGTGCAGCGCTGGCACGACCTCGCGTTCGAACAGCTCGATGCTGGACCGGTCGTACGCGGCGTCGACGAAATAGGTGATCGCGTACGTCATCCCGAGCGCCTCGAGCTCGCGCAGCCGCTCGACGACCTGTTCGGGCGTGCCCACGAGCGGTCCGGTGCGGAACGATTCGGTGGTGTCGTCCGCCCGCTGCGGAACGATCGCCCGGTAGTGCTCGTCGATCCACGCCAGCTTGTCGTCGACATCGGCCTGGGTCGCACCGATCACCACGGAGTAGTTGGACGACCGGGTGATCTCACCGAAGTCGCGGCCGCGGTCGCGGCAGTGCTGGGCGAGCACGGCCGACTTGTGGGCGAAGCCTTCCACCGAGCCGTCGAAGTTCGTGTAACGGGCGTGCTCGGCGGCGATCCGCAGCGTCTTCTTCTCCCCGCCGCCGGCGATCCAGAGCGGGATCCCGCCGGCCTGCAGGGGTTGCGGGTATCCCCGCGCTCCGTCGACCTGGAAGTACTTGCCGGCCAGCGTCGCGGAGCCGGTCTCCCACATCTGGCGCATGATCTGCACGCCCTCCTCGAGCGCGCCGAGCCGTGCGCCGGCGCCTGGGAAGCCGTAGCCGTACGCGCGCCACTCATGCTCGTACCAGCCGGCGCCGATGCCCATCTCCACGCGCCCGCCCGAGATGGCGTCGACGGTTGCCGCTACCTTTGCGAGGTAGGCGGGGTTGCGGTACGCGAAGCACGTGCACATCTGCCCGAGGCGCACCCGGTGGGTGCTGCCGGCGAGCGCGGCCATCACGGTCCAGGCCTCGTGGGTCGCCTCCCGCGTCGGCTCGGGAACCGTGTGGAAGTGGTCGTACACCCACACCGACTCCCAGATGTCGCCGGCGTCGGCGTGGGCGGCGACTGCGTGCATGGCGGCCCACTGGTCGCGGGGTTTGATGCCGGCGAGGTCGAGCCGCCAGCCCTGGGGGATGAAGAGTCCGAAGCGCATGGGGCCTAACTTACGCGTGCGCCGGGAGGCGTCATGCGGGTGCGGGGCGCAGCCGGGCGGCATGATGAGGGGCGTGATCTTCGCCTATACCGCCGCACAGGTACGCGCCGCGGAACGCCCGCTCCTCGCCGCCGGCCCGACCGGCGCGCTGATGGAGCGTGCGGCGTTCGCGCTCGCCGTGAGCGTCGCGCGCGAGCTCCGTCGTCGCCGGGGCCGGGTCGTGGGTGCATCTGTCGTGGCGCTCGTCGGGCCTGGTAACAATGGCGGTGACGTCTTGTTCGCCGGTGCGGAGCTGGCCCGCCGGGGCGTGCGCGTGCTCGCTGTCGCGACCTCGCCGCGCGTGCACGAGTCCGGGCTTGCCGCCTTGCGTGCCGCCGGTGGCCGCGTGGTCAGCGTCGTCGTCAGTGGCCCGGGCGAACGTGTCGAGGTGGGCGCCGCCGTCAGCGAGGCGGGCGCGGTCGACGTCGTCCTCGATGGTCTGCTCGGTATCGGCGCGAAAGGGTCTCTGCGCGACGAGGCAGCCGAACTTGTCCGGTTGCTCGCCGCGCTCCTGGCCGCGGACGACGTCGAGCCGCCGCTCGTGGTCGCGGTCGACACTCCCAGCGGGATCGGGGTGGACGACGGTGAGGTGCCCCTGGCCGGCCCCGCACCTGGGCCGGTGCTGCCTGCCGATCTCACGGTGACGTTCGGGGTCGCGAAGGTCGGACTGCTGCTGCCGCCGGCGAACGCGGTCGTCGGGCGTCTCGAGATCGTCGACCTCGGCTTGGACCTGGCCGCCGAGACGCCGGCCGGGGTCCGCCTGGAACCAGCAGACGTGGCGGCGGTGTGGCCTGTGCCGGGAGCTGCGACGGAGAAGTACTTGCGGGGCGTGCTGGGGGTTGTGGCCGGCACGCCCGCCTACCCGGGGGCGGCTGTGCTGACGACCAGCGGGGCGGTGCGTGCCGGGGTCGGGATGGTCCGCTACCTCGGTTCGCCGGGCGTGACGGCGGCGGTGCTCGCAGCACGGCCGGAGGTGGTCGCGGGCGACGGGCGCGTCCAGGCCTGGGCGATCGGGCCCGGCGTCGACCCTGCGGACCGCGTGCATGCCGTTCGAGCGCGGGAAGCGCTCACGCGTGCGCTTGCTGAAGCCCGACCTGCGGTCGTCGACGCGGGGGGGCTCGCGCTGCTGCCGGGGCGTCTCGCGCCCTGGGTCGTCCTGACGCCCCACGCGGGCGAGCTCGCCCAGTTGTTGGCGAGCCGCGGCCTGCAGGTCGACCGCGCCGCGATCGAGGCCGCGCCGCTGCGCTGGGCGCGCCGGGCGCACGAGCTGACCGGGGCGACGGTTCTGCTCAAGGGCGCCACGACCGTCGTCGTCGGTGCCGGTGGTGCCGTGTACGCGCAGGCCGACGGCCCGGCGTGGCTTGCGACAGCGGGCGCCGGAGACGTGCTGACCGGTCTGCTCGGGGCGCTGCTCGCGGGACGGGCTGCGGACGTCCTCGAGGAGCCGTCGCTCGCCGCCACGCTCGCCGCCGCGGCTGCGCTCGTGCACGGGCGGGCCGCGCACCGCGCCCAGCCGGGTGGCCCCGTCGCCGCGCTCGCGGTGGCCGATGCCCTCCCCGCCGCGATCGCGGC